>JAEEGJ010011572.1_pt1 | contig 22325 bp, 23 predicted proteins | sample 8958761 | NCBI WGS metagenome assembly JAEEGJ01 (sample SAMN16246546, study PRJNA631951) | gut metagenome | biome: gut microbiome; feature: rumen; material: RS-attached | host: Bos | place: Iran: Karaj | collected 2018-10 | reverse complement strand
ATCATCTGGTTGACAAACTGATATTCAGACACCCACATGTGTATCATCCTTCTCAGATCGGAGCCCCAGCTCCTCAGCCTTTACCCTATGGTGAGGATGCAGGAAAGAGTGAATTCTCAGAGGCTAAAAACGTGGAGCAGGTTCTTGATAATTGGGAACAGATTAAGCAGAAGGAAAAGGACGGTAATAAAAGTGTGCTGAGCGGAGTTCCAACAGCCCTTCCCTCTATGATCAAGGCATATCGTATACAGGACAAGGCTCGTCATGTAGGTTTTGACTGGGAGGACAAACAAGATGTATGGTCGAAAGTCCGTGAGGAGTTGGATGAGTTGGAGGTGGAGTTGAAGCGGGAAGACAAGAAGCGCTCTGAGCAAGAACTGGGAGACTTCCTCTTTGCTGTTATCAATGCGGCGCGTCTGTATCACCTGAATCCCGACAATGCGCTGGAAACAACCAATCAAAAGTTTATCCGACGATTTAATTTTATAGAACAACATAGTATTAAGGAAGGGAAACCCCTGACAGAGATGACCCTCGGGGAAATGGACGCTCTGTGGGATGAGGCAAAGAAAAATGAGAATTATTAAATAAATGATTATGAAGAAAATAGTATTTGTATCGATGTTAATGACTACTATAGTAGTTATGACAAGTTGCGGCGGAAAGACACAGCCGGTTCCTTTCGACAATGGTGACTCTACGGATATGAGCGCCATGCAGGATCCTACCATCTATGGTATTTGTGGCGAGAGTACGGCAATGAATACCCTGCAGGTTGTCACGGATTTGGGTGACACTATTCAGCTGGATATCACTTATGCCCGTGAGAACAACCAAGTCTTTGGTGGCTTACAGGCAGGCGACCGTATGGCAGTGGTTCCCAATGCCAAGAAGACAGAGGCGTTGATTGTTATCAACCAGGCTGCATTGTTAGGAAACTGGGTCATGCCTAATCCGTTGGATGGTAGTGATGAAGTCGGTTTCAAGATTAAGGAAGGTGGCATTGTAGAGGGTATAGAACAGAGCACTCTTTCCTATAAGACTTGGCGGCTGGTTCGTGGTAAACTTGAATTGGTTGATGTCCGTGAAGGTGCTGGCGAGGAGGAAGAGGTGAATCTGTATGATATAGTGCGGTTGTCTCCTGATTCTTTGATACTCAAAGACGGTGAGGATACTTATGAGTATGGACGCCAGCAGTTGAAGAAGCCTGATTCGGATATCAAACTGGAGGAGGCTTCAGAGGACGACTATAAGATTTGATGAATTCTTGGAACCGTTTAAGATTCATATTTTAGGTTGTGGGAGTGCTTTACCCACGCTTCGTCATTATTCTTCGTCGCAAGTAGTGGAGATAAGGGGGAAGCAATTCATGATAGATTGTGGAGAGGGAACGCAGATGCAGTTACGGCGTTCCCGTATCCGTTTTACCAAGCTCTCTGCGGTATTTATTAGTCATCTTCATGGCGACCACTGTTTCGGACTTATCGGGATGATCAGTACTTTTGGCTTGCTAGGACGAACTGCAAAACTGGACGTCTATGCTCCGGCGGCGTTGGAGCAGATGCTTGATGAACAGATGCGTCTATATTGTCACGGACTCGAATTTGAGGTGGTCTTCCATGTTGTCGACACGACCCGACAGCAGGTCATCTATGAGGATCGTAGTCTGACAGTGGAATCTGTCCCCTTGGAACATCGTGTGCCTTGTTGTGGCTTCTTGTTTAAGGAAAAACCAACGATGCCGCATATCAAGCGTGATATGATGGATTTCTACCATATTCCTGTTAGTCAGATTTACAACATCAAGGGCGGGGCAGACTGGATAACACCAGAAGGGGAGGTGATTCCCAACAGTCGTTTGGTAGAGCCGGTAGAGCCAGCCCGTAGTTATGCCTATTGCAGTGATACCAGGTATATCCCTACTTTATACGAGCGTATCAAGGGTGTGACGGCACTATATCATGAGAGCACCTATGGGGAGGATTGTATACAACATGCAGAGAAATACTACCATTCCACAGCTCTTCAGGCGGCAATGGTGGCTCGTGATGCTCAAGTCGGGAAATTGCTGTTAGGCCATTACTCTTCGCGTTATGAGGATGAGAACGTCCTGCTTGAAGAGGCAAAAAAAGTGTTCGAGGACAGCTTTTTGTGTGATGAACAGATGATTTTTGAGCTGTAAACGCATTTTTTCACATTAAAATTTGGCATTTTCAAATATTATTCCTACTTTTGCAATTGTAATATGTATAGCGTATGACAAAACGAGTACTTATAATAACGCTTTTCGTCGCATGTTTCTTCATGCTGCCAATGACTATTCAGGCGGTTCCGTCAGAGAGTTTTGGTATTGAGCAGAATGATGAGAAGAACGAGGCGCAGATTAGTGTGTCTAAGTCTACTGTCCATATTATAAACGCAGAAGGGCAGGTGATGGAGGTGATCTCATTGACAGGTCGTCATGTGATGTCTGTACGTATTGAGAGCCCGGCACAAAGAATTGAATTAACAAACATACCTAAAGGTTGCTACATTATCAAAGTCGGAAAGGTTGTCAGAAAGATAGTCATCTGACATTCCTTTTATTCTTGATGCTTTCTTGTCTCCTCGTGGGATGTGGAAAAGATTCTATCAGGAAAGGTGATATCACAATAGAGGCGTTTTCAGATCTGAAAACGCCTACTTTTCAAATAACACCTGCTGAAATCCAGTCTGTACTGAAGAATATGGGTAAGGTTGGCAAGGATTCCATGTCACCCGCTTGCCGTACGGCTTTGTATTACCATGAAGGTGGATCGATGTTGTGGATTGGCAGACAGGGAATTACAAACATGGCGGATACACTGATACAACAGTTATCTCAAGTCAACCAGATAGGTTTCTCCAAAACGCAATTTAAGGTCAAGGAATTAGAGGCAGAAATACACCGTTTCAAAACCTTGGACTTTGACCAACATCATTCGGTAAATGATGTGATTGCTCATTTGGAATATAACCTGACATATGCTTATCTGACATATGTGGCAGGACAGCAGTATGGTTTTGTGAATCCCAAGGTGGCTATGAACAGATTTGACTCGAAGCCTGACAGTACTGGACAAGTAAAGACGCATTATGTGAACCAATACGATACTCCAGTTTTACGTCCGACTCCTGCTTTTTATCAGAAAGCCTTTAGGAAAATCAGAAACGATAGTGTTGGTCCTATGATGCGAGAGGTGGAGCCGCAGTCTCTGCTCTATCGTAGTCTCCTTCGCCAGTTGTCTGACTCCTCTTCGGAGAAGCGAATGAAAGTCCTTGTTAATATGGAACGCTGCCGCTGGAAAGAGAAGAATCCCATGCCGACAACAGGGAAATGGGTAGTCGTCAATATCCCTGCATTTATGTTATATGCTTTTGGACCAGACTCTACTATGTCAATGCGTATTGGGTGTGGTAAGACGAGTACGAGAACTCCTTTGCTGACCAGTGCGATTGAGTATATGCAAATAAACCCGGAATGGAATATCCCACAGAGTATCATTAATAATGATGTGCTTCATCATGCTGGGGACAGTAGTTACTTTGCCCGTCATCGCTATTATATCGCAGAGCGTTCGACGGGTAAGAAGGTGGCTATTAGCAGTGTTTCACGTGCAATGCTCTCAAGTGGTAAATACCGAGTGTCGCAAGATGGTGGAAGAGGTAATTCCTTGGGGCGTATCGTTTTTCGCTTTAAGAATAACTTCTCGGTCTATCTGCACGACACCTCTACACCAGGTTTCTTCCAGAACAGTTGGCGAGGTGTGTCACATGGTTGTGTCCGTGTGCAGCGTCCTTTCGATCTTGCCCATTTTTTGTTGGGGAATGTTGACGATTGGACATTGGATAAAATCCGCATCTCAATGGATATCTCTCCTCAAACAGAGCAGGGCAAGGACTATGTCCGTTCTCATGCACCGGAAGAGAATGAGAATGGCAGGAAGTTGCCACATAAATTAATCAGCTATATGCCTGTGAAGCCTCACGTACCTCTTTATATTATATATTACACCATATATCCTGATGAGCGTGGACAAATTCAGACTTATCCGGATGTCTATGGCTATGATAAGCTTGTCTGGAATCATCTCAAGAAATTTATCTAATGACTGTTGACGAGAGACAGTTGGTTACCATGCTCTCCGACCCATCAACACAACGGAAGGCTTTTGAGCAGGTGGTACGACAGTATAGCGAGCAACTATATTGGCAGGTTCGGCGTATCGTACTCTCCCATGAGGATGCCAATGACGTGATGCAGAATGTGATGTTGAAAGCATGGAGCAGCCTTGATTCTTTCCGCCAGGACTCTAAGTTATCAACATGGCTTTATCGCATTGCCATTAACGAAAGCCTTGATTTCGTGCGCCGTCAAAAAGTGGCAGATATGGTCAGTGCAGACGATTCTGTGGGAATAGCCAATACGTTAATGGCTGATCGCTATTTTGATGGCGATGAGACAGAGGCACAATTGCAGGAGGCGATTGCACAGTTGCCGGAAGTACAGCGAACAGTATTCAATCTCCGTTATTATGACGAGATGAAATATAGTGAGATGAGTAAGATTCTCAACACTTCAGAGGGTGCGTTGAAAGCATCCTACCATATTGCCGTGAAGAAAATTTCAGAGTTTTTTAAACAACGGGATTAAACTTTCCGAAAGAGTGAACGTCCAATAAATAAAGAAACAATGATGAACGAAGAGAAATATCTTGAAGAACGACTGTCAAAAAAGAATCCTTTCCAAGTTCCGGAAGGATACTTCGATAGTTTTACCGAACAGGTGATGCGTCAGATTCCAGAGCGTCAACAGGGGACTCGACGCATGTTGCTTCGTCCGTGGATGTATGCCGCAGCCTGTCTAGTGGTTATCGTATTCAGTGTGGCTTTATACTTCTCAAAAATAGCTCCAGACACTCCTGAGTTGCCTCAGGTTGCTGTCACGGAGTCTTATATTGATGAGGCCGCTGACTATGCAATGATTGATAATACTGATATTTATGCCTGTCTGGCAGAAAACTAAAAGGAGATGTGTATGAAAAGATTAGTATTACTTGGCTGCTCTATCATGTTGTTCATGTTTTGTATGGCACAAGAGAAAAAATTCTCACCAGAGAAGTTTGATGCTGAGATGACTGCCTATATCACCAAGCACGCACGTCTTACAGACGAAGAGGCGGCCAAACTCTTCCCTCTGCTTCGCGAGATGCATAAGCAACAGCGTTGTTTGTACCAGAAGAAAAGGAGCTACGGGAAGGAAAAACCTGCCACTGAAGAAGGTTGTGCTAATGCTATCCACAATCGTGACAAACTGGACATAGAACTCAAACAACTAGAACAGACTTATCATAAAAAGATGATGTGTGTGCTTCCGGCGTCAAAGGTATATGATGTCATTAAAGCTGAGAGTCAGTTCCACCGCCAGATGATGAAAGGATGGCAGAAGGGCAGACGCCCTTGAGGTCACATTTCCCGCAATGGGGCTTTCTGGAGGTACATATATATCTACCGTGAAGCAATAACCAATGATGTGCCCGTGGAATATCTTCCGCGGGTATGTTTTTTACTAGCACCTGTTCAACCTTATAAGGAGTGTCGTCATTCTTCGTCACCAGTCCTAAACGATGACTGACACGGAACACGTGTGTGTCAACAGCCATGGTCGACTTCCCGAAGGCAACACTCTGTATGACATTTGCTGTCTTCCTGCCCACACCAGGTAGGTCAAGCAACTGATTCATGTCTGACGGAACTTCTCCTCCGTGTCTCTCCATCAACGCACGGGCCATCCTTATCAAATGGTCTGCCTTTGAGTTGGGGTAGGATACACTTTTGATGTACTCCAGCACGTCTTCCGCTTCCGCTTTTGCCATCGCTTTCGCATCGGGATAATGGCGAAATAGTTCTGGTGTGACTTGGTTGATACGTTTATCCGTACATTGTGCGCTCAATATGACAGCTACCAACAGTTGGAACACACTACCGAACTCTAATTCAGTTTGTACCTCCGGCATTTGTTTGCGGAAATATTGAAGGATATACGCATATTTTTCTTTTCGTGTCATAACTTATGCTGTTTATATTTTTCTATTTTGCTGCGAAAATACGAAAAATGAAACAAATATCAAAGTCCTAGAGCAGATTTCTTTAGAAAGACACTGTTTGGAAGAAGGTGGAGGATCTTCTCTGACAAGATATAATAAAAGATGTGAAAGGCTTTTGTGGTTTAGTCTTTTCTTGTTAAATTTGCATTCGCTAAAAGAAAAAAGATAATGAGACGTACAATAATATATACATTATTTGTTTTATTTGGGACAGTAACAACAGTGGCACAGAACTATGAGGATGTACAGTGTGAGGACACTTGTACACATGTGCATGGTATTGATATGAGCCACTATCAGGGTAATGTGTTCTGGGAGACTGTAGGTGATAACACAAAGATGTCGTATGTCTACCTGAAGGCGACGGAAGGTGGTGACAGGATCGACGAGATGTTTGAACGTAACATCAATCTGGCGCATCGCTATGGACTGAAGGTTGGTAGCTATCATTTCTATCGTCCAAAAGTCAACCAGAAAATACAACTTGAGAATTTTAAAACGCAATGCCTGCCTGGTGAGCAGGATTTGATTCCAATGATTGATGTGGAGTCTATGGGAGGGCTTCCTGTGGAGGAATTCTGTGACTCGCTGTTAAAGTTCCTTGAATTGGTAGAGGAGGCATATCGTCAGAAGCCATTGGTGTATACCTATCGTAATTTTTACAATAAGTACTTGATAGGGAAATTGGACGACTACAAATTAATGATTGCTATGTATACTGATGAGGAGCCTGTCTTGGCTGACGAGCGTGACATCGTCGCCTGGCAGTATACTGGTAAGGGCCGACTGACGGGTGTCAACGGCTATGTGGACAAAAGCCGGCTGATGGGACAGCATAAGTTGCGTGAGTTACGCTTTCATCATCATTAGTCATTCTTCGATATGGGAGAGGGAGTGGGCGAAATTGGCAAAGAAATTAGTGATAGCCTCGCTCGGGTAATAGCTCATATATTTGGCAGAATGGCGGACATGCCACATCATAGCATCGGAATTGTTGGTACGTACGAACACATTCTTTCCTTGTGTGAAATACCAGTCAACGGCTTGTTCGCTTGATGTGTTCATGATATCTTCGGCGATGCGGATGGTGCTCTTGCCAATGTACGCTTTGGTGAAAGGAATTTCTTCTGGCTTGAAGTCGAAGAAATGTACTAACAGCGCGGCTTCCAGTCGGACGATTTTCCCCATGTGTAACTTCTTGATCCAGTCTGCCAGTTGCTGGTAGTCAATCTGATCCTTAGTAGTACGGAGGTAGATACCTAGTTCCACCAGATGACGCATATTAATACCTTGTGTGAGGATAAAACGAGCTAGCCGGATGATATTATAGAGCAGTTCCAGAGTCGGCGTGTTGCCTTCCTTCTCTGTCCATTGTTGCAGTTTATGATTTAACAGGGGGTTGGTGAGCCGTTGTTCCTCGTCCTTCACGATTTCTGTATCAGCCATCATGGCACTTTCTTTCCATTGTATCATCTGTTCCTGACGAATCTGAAGAAAGAAATCGTCATGACTAGTCTGGATGCCGTCATAGACCCATGGTGTCACATCGTGCATCTGTGAGAGTTGGTAAAGTCTTTTCCATTTCCATGCGCTCATGGGCTCTATCCGTTCGCGTTGTCCGAAGGCGCCACTCTTGAGCAGTCTGAGAAAATTACGTTGTATGATATCCATTTACGAGAATTTTTTAGGGTAACGGAACAGAATGGAGAAAAGGGACATAATGCCCAGAAGGAAAGGATAGTAGAGGTAGGGCACAATACTGATGGGGTTAAGGGCTGCCAGTCCTCCTGCCATCAACAGCTGTGCGCCATACGGGATAATCCCCTGCATCATACAGGAGAAAGTATCGAGTATCGAGGCACATTTACGGTTGTCTACCCCGAAACGGTCACCGATCTTCTTGGCAATACTTCCTACCGTCAGGATGGCTACGGTATTATTTGCCGTACAGATATTCACTAGTGAAACCAAAGTGGCAATTGACAGTTCGGCACCCCGTTTGTTATTTACGTGACGGGTCATCAATCTGATGATGAAATCAATACCTCCATTGTGTTTGATGAGTTCCAGTAGTCCTCCTGCCATAATGGTGATGATAATAAGCTCACCCATGTTCAGAATGCCGTCACCCATCGCCTTCATCCATCCGTAGATGTCGAAGGCGTCATAACAGAGTCCGATAATACCAGAGAGTAATAGTCCGAGTGCAATGACAGCCATTACATTCATACCGAAAATCGCAGTAACAAGTACCACTAGGTATGGCAATACTTTCCAGAATTCCACGTTGCCCGTTGGTTGCTGCATAGGGGTGTGAATACCCATAAACAGATATATCAGCAACATGACGATTGCTACAGGCATTACGATATAGGAGTTGACACGGAATTTATCGCTCAGTCGGCACTCTTGCGTGGATGTTGCCACAATCGTTGTATCTGAGATAAACGAGAGATTGTCGCCAAAGAAGGAGCCTCCTACAACAATTGCCACTATCATCGGTAAATCTTCTCCCAAATGATTGGCGATACCTGCCGCGATGGGTGTAAGTGCCACGATGGTCCCCACACTCGTACCAATGGATATAGAGATAAAGCAGGCGGCGATGAACAGACCGGCAAGTAACATGTTGGCAGGCAATAATGTGAGGGTGAGGTTAACGGTGGCATCAATAGACCCCATTGCTTTCGCAGTGTTTGCGAAAGCACCGGCAAGGATGAAAATCCAGATCATCAGCATCATCTGTGACGTACCTGCTCCACGACTGTAGATATCGATGCGCTTTCTGATGGGGATGCCTCCAGAGATAACGACAGCATAGACGCTCGCTACCATGAAGGCAACTGTGATGGGTACTTTATAAAAGTCACGAGCGATGATGCTCGTGACTAAATAAAGTACTATAAACACCAGGAGCGGTGATAATGCGATCAGACCTTTCTTCAATTTTTTAATCTTTCAATTCTACAAAGTAACGCCATTCTTGAAGATAGAAATCTCACGATAGCCGTTAGCTTCATTGCGAGCCTGTTCTCCAGAGGCTACAGCAAGAACTTTATCGATGAATTCCGGAACGAGTTCTGTCATGGTACGTCCCTCAACCAACTGTCCTGCGGAGAAGTCTACCCAATGGGGTTTGTTCTTGGCGAGGGTAGGGTTGGTCGCTATCTTCATTGTGGGCACGAAAGTACCGAATGGTGTTCCACGTCCAGTGGTGAAAAGTACGATATGGCAACCACAAGAGGCGAGTGCCGTAGACGCTACGAGGTCATTGCCTGGAGCTGATAGTAGATTGAGTCCGGGATTCTTCAAACGGTCGCCATATTCCATGACACCGCTGACAGGAGCCTTACCGCATTTCTGAGTACAGCCTAAAGCCTTGTCCTCAAGAGTTGAGATGCCACCAGCTTTGTTTCCAGGGCTGGGGTTCTCACCAACGGGCTCACCGTGTGAGAGGAAATAGTTCTTGAAATTGTTGATCATCGAGACTGTCTGGCTGAAAAGCTCTGGTGTCGTACAACGGTTCATGAGAATCGTCTCGGCACCAAACATCTCAGGTACCTCAGTCAATACACTGGTTCCGCCTTGTGCCACCAACCAGTCGCTGAACTCACCCACCAACGGGTTGGCTGTGATGCCACTGAATCCGTCAGAGCCACCACATTTCAGACCGACTCTTAATTTCGAAACAGGGACATCCACTCGCTTGTCCTGCTTGGCAATACCATAGAGGTCACGCAGTATTTCCATACCAGCCTCTATCTCATCACCCTCTACTCGTTGGGTAACGAGCAGTTTGATACGGTCTTTGTCATAGTCGCCTAACATCGCCATAAAATCTTCAGGCTGGTTGTTCTCACATCCAAGACTTAACACTAATACGCCACCAGCATTAGGATGCAGACAGATGTCTCGCAGTACCTTTCGCGTATTCTCATGGTCGTCAGAAAGCTGTGAACAACCATAGTTGTGATGCCATGTCCAAATGGCGTCGACACCTTCACCCTTAGTCTCCATCATCAGACGGTGACTCAGTTGTTCTGCGATGCCGTTTACACATCCTACGGTGGGCACAATCCATATCTCATTACGAACACCCACATCCCCGTTCTTCCGGACATATCCCTTAAAGGTTCGCTTCTCGTCTTTGATTCTAAGAGGCTCGTTAACAGGATTATATGTGTATTCAAGTGTTCCGCTGAGGTTGGTCTTGAGGTTATTCTCGTTTACCCAATCTCCAGCTTTCATGTCTTGACGAGCATGACCGATAGGATAACCGTATTTGATAATATTCTCTCCCTCTTTCACTTCTTTAATAAGAACTTTGTGACCAGCAGGAGTATCTTGATTCACGGTGATTTGTTTGCCGTCAATCTCGATGATTTCACCCTTCTTCTTGGGTTGCAGACAAACCACGACGGAGTCGGCGGGATTGATTTTTAAAAATGTAGCTTGTTCCATAATTATATTGTATTTGTTTAAGTAGTTTATCCGATATTCTTACGGCGGTAGAAGTCAATGTTCTCCTTCGTCAATAGTTCGATAGGCATGTAATTGATGGGCTCAACTTCTTTTTTCAGTACAATCGCATTGAAGAGTGTCTCGATACAGGAGTAACCCTGCATATATCCATGCTGTGCGATGAGGAAGGAAATACTGCCTTGACGTACACATTCCGCATTCTTCGGCACCATGTCGTAGCCCATAATCTGAATGTTACGACGGTTGGAGCGTAACAGATACTCGCCTACCAGATGCGCTTTTGAATTGAAGGTGATACAATGGTGGGTATGTGGGTGCTTGGTGAAAAATTCATCGAGGATGGCATCATAATTCTCGCGTTTCTCGTCCAATGAGAGATTCACCACGTTAATGGCCACATCAGGATAATGGTCGTGCATATAATGGCGGAACCCCGTCTCACGATTCTCCTGCTGCTTCGATGCCACATTGCCGTTGCGCATCTGTTTCATCAGCATGATCTCTTTCTCATGAGGAGCCAGCATCATTAGCATCCTGGCGGCAAAGTAGCCACTGGAAAAAGAGTCCTGACCATAGAACGACAATGGCTTAAGGTCTGGCATGTATGAGTCAAGCAGGACAAAGGGAATCCCTTGTTCGTGCAATTGATCCGTGAATTTACGAGTGACATCCAGTTTAGAGGGGACGATAATCACACCATGGGGCTTCTGCTTCAGACACTCGTTGGTGACTTTTGTGAATGTCTCCGTCGAGAAACGGTTGTAATACATCATCTTCTGACTAATACGGAAGTCGCTACGACGGTCACAGGCATCAAGGACACCTTCTTCCACCTCTTCCCAATAAGCCTCCGACTCGTGCTTGGGGATGATGCAATAGAACGTATACGATTTGTTATAAGCCAGGGCGGAGGCATACATGTTTGGCTTGTAGTCCATTTCCTTCAGCGCCTTCTCTACCTTTTCCAAAGCACTTTTCGATACGTTAGGGCGTTTATGCAGTACACGGTCTACCGTGCCCACACTCACACCAGCTCTTTCGGCAATATCCTTGATCCTGATTTTACCTGTATCCATTGTTCATTTGTTGTTTTGAATGCAAAGATAAAGAAAAAAAAACGTTTACGGAATAATTTGGGAATATTTTTGCCGATTATTTTGGTATTTGGACTTTTTTGGCTATCTTTGCCAACTGAAAAGACATAATTATTTAATTAATACTAAAACAAATGGCTAAAATTGTAACCTTAGGCGAGATTATGCTCCGCCTTTCTCCAAACGGCAACGACCGTTTCATCCAAAGTGAATCATTCCGCATCATCCCTGGCGGTGGTGAGGCTAATGTTGCTATCTCTGTGGCAAACTATGGTCACGAGGCTTATTTCGTATCTAAATTACCTAAGCATGAGATTGGTCAGATTGCTGTGAACGCAATGCGTCGCTATGGTGTTAATACAGAGTTTATTGCTCGTGGTGGTGACCGTGTCGGTCTCTACTATGCTGAGACAGGTGCGTCTATGCGTCCCTCAAAGGTGATTTATGACCGTGCCCATTCTGCTATTGCTGAGGCTGACCCTTCTGATTTCGATTTCGATCAGATCATGGAAGGTGCTGCTTGGTTCCACTGGTCTGGTATCACTCCTGCTATCTCTGATAAGGCTGCTGAGTTAACGAAGTTGGCTTGCGAGGCAGCTAAGCGTCATGGCGTGACTGTCTCTGTAGACCTGAACTTCCGTAAGAAACTGTGGACCTCGGAGAAAGCAATATCTATCATGCGTCCATTGATGAAATATGTAGATGTTTGTATTGGTAACGAGGAAGACGCAGAACTTTGCCTGGGCTTCAAGCCTGATGCCGACGTAGAGGGAGGTCAGACAGACGCTTCTGGTTACGAGGGAATCTTCAAGCAGATGCGTGAGGAGTTCGGTTTCAAGTATGTGGTTTCTACACTTCGTGAGTCTTTCTCTGCTACTTTCAATGGCTGGAAGGCGCTGATTTATGATGGCAAGGAGTTCTATCAGTCAAAACGTTATGAGATCAATCCAATCATCGACCGTGTTGGTGGTGGTGACTCTTTCTCTGGCGGTTTGATTCATGGTCTGCTGACAAAACCGACTCAGGGTGAGGCTCTTGAGTTCGCTGTAGCTGCTTCTGCTTTGAAACATACAATCAATGGTGACTTCAACTTGGTATCTGTTGACGAGGTAGAGAGCCTTGCTGGCGGTAATGCTAATGGTCGTGTACAGAGATAATACATCAAAATATCGTCATCTCGTAATATCGAAAAAATAGTATGGCAAAATTTGATAAGATAGCCGTTCTGAAGAAAATCGGCGATACGGGTATGGTCCCCGTATTTTATAACAAAGACCTTGAGACTTGTAAGAATGTTGTGAAGGCATGCTATGAGGGTGGTGTACGCGCTTTTGAGTTTACCAACCGTGGTGACTTCGCACAGGAGGTGTTCGGTGAGTTGGTAAAGTGGGCAGACAAAGAATGTCCGGAACTGGCACTGGGTATTGGCTCTGTAGTAGATGCTCCCACTGCTGCCCTTTACATCCAGTTGGGCGCCTGCTTTGTGGTAGGTCCGTTATTCAACCCAGACATCGCACCTGTCTGCAACCGTCGTCTTGTACCTTACTGTCCAGGTTGTATGACCGTCAGTGAGATTGGTAAGGCTCAGGAGTTGGGATGCGACCTGACAAAGGTATTCCCAGGTGATGTCGTTGGTCCTAATATGGTGAAGGGGCTGAAGGCACCCATGCCTTGGTCTAAGATCATGGTAACAGGTGGAGTTGCTCCTGAGGAAGAGAACCTGCAGAAATGGTTCAAGGCAGGTGTGTTCTGCGTTGGCATGGGCTCTAAACTCTTCCCCTCTGACAAGGTAAAGGCTGGCGACTGGCAGTATGTAACCGACAAGTGCAAGGAGGCACTCGGTTATGTGGCTAAGGCTCGCGCTTAATCTTGCAATAATCATCCTGATCTCAGCTTGTTCACCGTCCGACAAGGCAGCGGTGGACAAGCTGAATTCTCTTTCCTATGCCTGTCATTATCGTCATATTGATTCTACTGCTTATTATGCTCAAAAAGCTTATGATTTGTCAGAAGGCTATCCCGCAGGAAGAGCGGAGGCACTCAACCATTTGGCTTTCGTCAGTATGGTACGTATGGACTATGACCGTGCAGACCAACAATTGAAGGAAGCCATATCGTTGACAGACAACCAAATCGAGCTTTTTGTGGCAGAGGTGCAGCAGATGCGTCTTTGTCAACGACGCTCCCATAACCGTGAGTTCTATGAGCATCGGGAACACGCTATAGAGTGTCGTAATCGTATTAACGAGGAGAGGGGAGCCTTGTCCGAGAGACAGCTGCTCCGACTGATCTATGCGGAGAGTGAGTATGCTATAGTCAACTCTACCTATTATTACTATGTGGGATTGGAACGTCAGTCGATAGAGGCGTTACAGGAGATTAACCTGGATGAGATACGACGCGATACGGCACAGTATCTCAACTATCTGTATAATATTGGAGCAGGAGGTATCATTACGGAAGGTAGCGATGATGATATCTATCAGGCGGAAATAGAGTGTCTGGACCGATGCCTGAGTATTTCCCAACGCCATCATTATCCCTATTTTGAGGCGAATGCCAAGGAGGCGCTTGCTGAGCATCTGGGGGATGTGGATATCGCACAGGAAGCCTTGGAGGGGTTCTTGAGTTATGGCGATGTCTACCAGATAGCGGGAGCCAACCGTACCCTTGCCTCTTGTTATCATGCGATGGGGGATGATGAGCAGGCATTGGCATATTTACACCGTGCCTTGTCTGACATACGCATCAACCAGGCTCCAGACTTGGTGGCGAGTATTCGTGAACAGATGAGTGTCGCTTATTCTGCCATGAATGACAAGCAGCATAGTGATCTGAACCGTAATATCTATATTGATTTGCAGGAACAGACGCGTCAGGATCGTGAGTTAGAGGCTCGTGCAGCTATGTATGACAGGGTGTCCTCCCAGTTGAACTGGATGATGACGGCTGTCGTCATCGCTATTTTACTCTTGTTATTCCTCTTATGGCTCTTTAATAGGATGAACAAACGGGAGAAACAGTTTAGTGACTATGACGACCAATTGGAGCAGAAGGAGGAGGAGATTGCTGAGGCTCGTCTGCGAGTGGAGAAGAACGAGCGTCGTCATCTGGAGCAGCGTGCCAAGGTGTCGATGGTGGTCGGCATCACCCCGCTTATCGACCGCATTATCCATGAGATAAAATATATAGACACCATAGGTACTATAGACACTATAGAAACTAACGAAAAACTAAACTATATCCGCGAACTCACCGACCAGATAAATGCCCAGAATGACATCCTGACGCATTGGATTCAGTTGCGCCAGGGAGAGCTGAGCCTGCATATCGAGAGCTTCCCCTTGCAGCCGTTGTTTGATATTATCAGTCGGAGTAAGACCGGATTCCAAATGAAGGGAATAACACTGCAAGTGGAGCCTACGGAGACTGTGGTAAAAGCAGACCGTGTGCTGACACTCTTCATGCTCAACACCCTTGCCGATAATGCCCGTAAGTTTACGGAGCGGGGTGGGGAGGTCTGTGTCTCTGCTGTGGAGACCGCTGATTATGTGGAACTCTCAGTTAAGGATACAGGAAAAGGTATTCCAGAGACAGAACTGACACAGGTGTTCAATCACCAGGTGAAGGGCGGACATGGTTTTGGACTGATGAACTGTAAGGGTATCATTGAGAAATATCGTAAGATCAGTCAGATATTCCAGGTGTGCCACCTCTCTGCAGAGAGCGAGGTGGGTAAGGGGAGCCGTTTCTTTTTCCGTCTGCCCAAAGGAATCATGAGACTATTGGTTGTTGGCATACTCCTGCTGACATCTGGTACTCTTCCTGCCTATAGTCAACGGCAGACAGCCAACAGCGATATCGATCAGGCTCATATCTTTGCCGATTCTGCCTATTTCTCAAATATCAACGGCACTTATGCGAGAACATTGGAGTTTGCCGACTCTTGTCGTAAATATCTGAATGCCCACTATCTGTCACAGCATCCTAAAGGCAGCTTGTTGATGCAACGTCAGGGTAATGCTTCCTTGGTGGCACCAGAGATACAATGGTTGTACGACAGTGTGAGCACGAACTATCAGATTATCCTTGATATCCGTAATGAGAGTGCAGTGGCGGCTCTTGCCCTCCATGAATGGGAATTATACGCATATAATAATAAAGTTTATACCCAGCTCTTCAAGGAACTCTCTGCGGATAACACGTTGGCGGACTATTGCCGTATGATGCAGCAGTCACAGTCGAATAAGCGTATCGCCATCATCTTGCTGATTCTGATTCTTATGCTGATGATACCTGCCTATTACATGCTTTACTACAGACATCGTCTGTATAACCGCTTCCGCAAGGAACGACTGCAACAAACCAATCTGGAGATGGCGGAAGATGAGTTGCGTAGGGCAGAGTTAGAAGACAGCAACCTGCATGTGTCGAATGCCGTCCTGGATAATTGCCTGTCGACACTCAAACACGAGACGATGTATTATCCCAGTCGTATCCGTCAACTGGCGGACAAAGGTGAAACACAGTCGATGCTGGAGGTGGCATCCTACTATCGGGAACTCTACGGACTATTGAGTGAACAGGCTCTCCGTCAGACAGAGCAGGTGAAATTGCATCTGAAGAAAGTGGAACTTTACGGACAGGAAGTCTTAGGCGATGAGCACATGCTGCGCTACCTCTTTGAACTGCTGAAAGGCGATGTGACTGTGGAGGTGAAGGATCAGCAATACCTGCTATATACCATTCGCCGTGCCGACTTGCAGATAACGGAAGAGGAAGCTGCCAACCTTTTCTCTCCCCAGATGAATACCATACCGTATCTGCTCTGTCGTCAGATTGTGCGTGACCATGGGGAGGCGACCAACCGTCGTGGTTGTGGTATCTGGGCGAAAGTGGCAGAAGGAATAACATGGATTCAAATAACACTACCAAGATATGGAAAACTTTAAGTTGATGATCGTTGAGGATGTGCCCCTCGAACTCAAAGGCACGGAGGGTATTGTCCGTCATGAGATTCCAGAGGCGGAGGTGATAGGTACGGCAACTAATGAGGTGGAATACTGGCGGTTGATCAAGAAACAACAGCCGGACCTCGTGTTACTTGATCTTGGACTTGGCGGGTCCACCACTGTGGGTGTGGAGATTTGCCGGCATACCAAGGAGCAGTATCCGCAGGTGAAAGTACTGATCTTCACTGGTGAGATACTGAATGAGAAACTATGGGTGGATGTCCTTGACGCTGGTGCCGATGGTATCATCCTGAAGAGTGGTGAGTTACTCACCCGTGCCGATGTCCGTGCGGTGATGGAAGGAAAACAACTGGTGTTCAATGAGCCTATCCTCCAGAAAATAGTAGAGCGATTTAAGTATGTCGTATCCTCACAGCTGGTACGCCAGGAGGCGTTGGTTAACTATGAGATCGACGAGTATGACGAGCGTTTCCTTCGACATCTTGCCCTTGGCTATACCAAGGAGCAGATTACTAATCTTCGTGGCATGCCCTTTGGAGTGAAGAGCTTGGAGAAAAGACAGAACGAGCTGGTACGCAAACTGTTTCCTGGTGGGGAGAGTGTCAACGCCACCCGTCTGGTCGTTCGTGCCCTTGAGCTTCGTATCCTTGACATTGATAATCTTGAGCCCGATACTGAATGAGGAGACTGGTTCCATATATGGCACTTGTCCTGGTATTGGCAGAGTTGGTGTTGATACTGGTTTCATGGCTGCTGAGTGCGGCCCTGCCGAATAGTGGGGTACGCTCCATGCTGTCAGGAGAGGGTATCCGTTGGTTCATGGGGCATTTCGGGACAATCCTTGCTACACCCATCTTGTCTTGGCTGATATTGGCAGCGATAGCCATTGGCTGTCTGAAGTGCTGTGGTCTCTTCCCTCATCCTATGCGCTTTAACTATCGTGAGCGTCGTGCGTTTCTGATAGGGGGAGGGGTATTGCTGGTTTGTGTCGTCTCTCTCTTGTTACTGACGGTCGTCCCTCATGCCGTCTTGGTCAGTGCGACAGGTGGGTACTTCCCCTCGCCATTCTCATATAGCTTAATACCTTTTCTCTCGTTCAGTATTTGTGCGTTCAGTATAGTATATGGCTTGATAGCAGGTACCTTCCAAACACTCCGTGATGTCTACGACTCTTTATTATACGGAATTCGCTGGGCGGCACCTTGTGTTCTTTTCTATATCTTGTTCATCCAATTTTATGAGTCGTTGAGGTTCGTCTTCGGCTAAAACACCAATTTTTAGGTATTGTACCCTTTCTTTTTTCTACTTACCTTTGCAAACAGAAAATCATAAAAGTATTTGTTTAGTTTAGTTAAGTAGTAAAAGGCTTGCCGTGAGGTAAGCCTTTTTCAAGATTATAAGGTCTCTCTCTTGGGGATATAGGAATGATTTTGTATCTTTGTACGCAAAATCATGCAAAGATGAAACGAATACAATGCTGGATACTGGCAGACGGATGCTACTCCTGCCATCCTGCATGATACCATCACCGTCACGTTGTCCCCAGCGTACCACGTCCTCGTACTCACAAGGGGACTGTCCCTCTGTGAGCATAAAGCCTGGGCGATGTGCTCAGGCTTTTTCCTTAGTGTAGAAGTTTGTTTACTTATTCTTCTTTTTCTTCTTCTTGGAAACGTTCATTGGGTCATCGCTTCCAGATTCCTTCTTTTTGAAACCTTCCTTGTCGAGAATCTTTTTCTCTGACTCGGTGATGCAATCATCATAATAGCCCAAGAAACTGCCACCAAGACCAAACCATGCTTTCTTACCATTCTTGGTAGTCAGCTTCACATCAGAGTTTTTGTCATTGATGACGGCCTGATAGTTTTGTGCCCTTTTATAGAGGGTACTACGGTCAACATAACTTTTGTTAGGACCGCCATAGTAACTCTGGGCATTCACGCTCATTGCGAAGGCTACAAAAGCCAATGCTGTTAATAAAAACTTCTTCATAATCATAATCGTTTATCAGTTAAGCATTTGTGAATTATTCTTTCTGCTGTATCCGTTACACGTATTCAAACGGCATCTGTGGAATGTGGCGTTTTTACCATGATAGTCATGACGCATAGTATACGTGGACGTTTGACCAGGTCCTGCACTGACATGAAAGATATCAAGAATTCCTTCTGACGGAGATACTTGAATGTCTATGGTTAGATTCTTGTTTGTGTTGTTGATGAACACACACTTATTGTTGGGACAATCTACGTAGACGGTATAACTGCCAATTTCCTCCAAGACTTTCATGTTGCTGTTTGACAATTCAACCAACTGGACAGGGATAGTGATTTTCTCGGAACTACCTTTGTCATATTTCACCGTCTGACAAGAGCCTTTCGGTGCAAACTGCTGATAGGATTTCGTCTTTGACACGTGAATCATACCATTGGTGGATTTGTTAGCATACCATTGCGCAAAAGTGACTGTCGAGCAAGTCATCAAGGCAATCAATGTTATCAGTAATTTTTTCATAAGCGTTTAGGGTTTGTTATTAATATGTTTAGTATTTCGGCCGTAAAGTTAGATAAAAAAGTTCTACAAAGGCTCTCATATTCACATTTTTTCGTCTCATATTCACAAATAGCACAAAAATGATTTTTTTATTTGCTATTCAAAAATTATTTAATTATCTTTGCATTGAGTCCTAAAACTAAGAATGATATATTTTTTAATCATAAAATCAATACAAGTATGAAAAAGTTGTTATTTACAATTATTGCCCTTGTGGGTTTATCTTGTGATTCTTACGCACAGACTCCAGTTCAAGTTGGAAGCGGTGTTGTGCGTCAGTTATGTGTTGGTGAAGGCAGTAGAGCTTTTCATAAGGTCAATGCCAAATACTGTTATTATAAGCCAAATAATGAGGTTGCCGCAGGACGAAAAGTAAAGGCCTGGGTAGATGATCGTGATGCCACTCTTTGGGCACACAATTGTACAGATGTAAACGAAATGGTTGTTTATGTCAAGTATGTTGACAAGGATGGAAAAGAGCACAAAATATATCCCAGCCTTCCTAAGGGAACCTTGCCAAATAATAATGCTCAAATAGTAGGACGGAATGCATCTTATGTGATTGAAGTTGGATGGTGTAGATAAATAAGAAGCAGAGTTCAAACAAGAAACAGAGTTCAAACAAGAAACAGCAGAAGAACAAAAAACTGAGTTTCGATTTCTAAGTCTTCCTGTAAAACCAAATAATAAAGCCTGGGCGATGTGCTCAGGCTTTTTACATTTTATCATTTTTACATTGGACGAAATCGTCATTTCGTCTTATATCCCTTGGGGACTTCGAACGTTGAGGCGGGTAAAGATGCAGGTGTCTGGATAGACGTGGCTTCTATGATAGCCTGAGTGCCATCCTTCTTGTGATCCACCTTCTTCAGTACAATGCCTTTCCATACCCAATAGTCAGAACTGCTCGTCTGATAGAGCGTACAGGTCTTACCTAATATGGTGGCTGTCTTTCGCTTATCCGTTTTCTTGATCCTGGACTCATTGGGGTTGCGGAAGTTCAGCTGATTGTCGGCTTTGACTGTCATCGTCTTCTTCTTGACGTTAAGATTGTAATTCTTATTGTCACGAATATAAAGATAGGTCTCTAGTTTTGACGTCTTCTCGTGGCGTCGCTCCAGCTTTCCGTAGTTGTCAAAGGCACGCTCATGCTGACCAGTAACCTTTCCTTCGGTGTACTTATACTTCACCACAGCACACTTCACATCATAGCGGAGATTACTGCTGGAGGGCAGGATATTTGTCTTCTTAACAGGGGCAGTACTTGTCTTCTTGCTATAATGGTTGTTAATGTCGCTCATCTTGATGCCGAACTTCTTGGCACCCTCTTCGATATTGAATGACTTCACCTGTACCACACCATTCTTACCAGTGATGCTTCGCTGACCAGGCTGCAACTTCGTCACCTTACCTGTCTTCTTGCTCTTGACGCTTACAGCGCCTGCCATCAGCCAGACTCTTGATTCCTTGCCTGTTTCTTCCATTACAAAGATGGTGCCTTCGACACCAAGAACACATTGGGACATCTCAACTTCTAAGGTTTTGCCCTCCCACAGCGTTTTGAAGTTGGCAATCGTCGTTCCAATTATCAACTCCAATTTGGACATTTTCTCTTCCTCCGTATGAATAATAAGAGTGCTTTCAGGCTTGATGACATAGGTACTCATATCCTCTAATCCCAAGATAGCACCTGATTCCTCCTTTGTTCTTATTCTATCGTCCTCGAAGATTTCAGTATCAAGTTCGGCATATTCATAGGCATCATCATCTTCAAAGTTACAACGAATACTGACCTCTCCATATAAGTCGTTAAACCTGATTTTACTATCCTTCTGATGGCATTTCCCACGTGGAGGATGTTCTTTCTTATTAATTGTCGCAGTTGTAACTGGTCCTTGTGCACTCGCTGTCAGCGCCACCACCAGCAGTGCTATAGTTATCATCATCCTCGAAATTGTTTTCATTATCGTATCGTTTTATTGGTTCTTAGCTATTTCTGCATCGATGATAAAAATATCACCTTCTTTATCTCTAAGTACGTTTCTTGGTACTTATTGCTCGGCAACACGCTGCTCTACTTCTAAACGGCTTACATGTTCTTCGCCATTTCGAAGTTGCGCTTCATATAATTCGCAGCGTCGACGGAGTTCATCGGAGATTTCATGGATTCTACGATTTTCCGCAGTTTCCTCTCCACTGCTTCTCTGTGAAACTGATTCAGGTATGTCATAATCCATATTTCTTGCAAAGATAGTGCAAATCGAACGAAGAAACAAATTATTTTGAGTTTTTCTGAGATTTTAGCCATTGCCCAGTCATAGCACTTAAGCACCATATCCAGAGGTATGGTGCTCGAAGCCAAAAATGCAGTTTTTTGCATGTTCAGCAGTTCCTTGTTACCAAGATATAGTATAACCATTTATTTCCAATTGTCTGGTCTTGTAAGTTTATGACCATTAGAAAGAGTCACCTCTTCTGGCAACATTGATTGTGCGAATCTTGCTTTATAGTGCCCAAGCCAAATTACATGGTCACACTTGTTTACCAAAGCAAATGATTTCTGCGTAGGTGGAACAAAAACATGAACAGGGTGTTCAGGCGCAAAGTTCTTGATAATCTCAACGGATGGAATCATATCGCTGTCAGCAGAAACAACTATAGTAATATCGCAACGTTTGGTAAACAAATCTACGAGCATACCAGTAGCCACTCTTACATCCGACTCCTTCTCTTCGTAAGTTTTGTTCTTAAACCCACAGTTCTGACACTTGAACTTCTTTTGCTTATATCGTCCCAAGTGAAGCTTGAATCTGGGGTTGAGCAGATTGGCTTTAAAAAATTTATCTTGATTATCCGCAGCTGGCTGATCATCAAGTGGCCGTGCGGAATAATAATTCACTTCAACTAATTCCTGATCTGGCAACATCATGCGCTCAAAGAACTTCACGATGTCTAACCAGTAGAGACGCTTCCACATACTTCCACCATGCTTCAATCCATAGTAGAAGTTGTAGCCGTCAACATACACTATAACTTTTTTCTTATCCATAGTCGATAATAATAAAGCCTCCCGAGAGAGGCTTGACCCAAGTAATTTG
>JAEEGJ010011571.1_pt1 | contig 22327 bp, 26 predicted proteins | sample 8958761 | NCBI WGS metagenome assembly JAEEGJ01 (sample SAMN16246546, study PRJNA631951) | gut metagenome | biome: gut microbiome; feature: rumen; material: RS-attached | host: Bos | place: Iran: Karaj | collected 2018-10 | reverse complement strand
AAAGAGCTGCGCAAGGATCTGATCCATGCGGTGGAATCAAAGTACAGTGTTTATTCGGCAGGGGATGTGTCTGAGGCCAATCTTATTGCGACCAGAGAGCACAGAGCGTTTGCCGGATTGTCGCTCGGATCGATGACAACCTATCGCTCTGCGCTTTATCACAACTATGATCTGTTTGCATGGTACGGACCGTTCTCCGGCTGCTGTGGGCCTAAAGGGGATCATGATGCAGAGATCAGGCAGATATGTGAAACACTGGCAGAAGGCGAAAAGAAAGGATTGCCTTTAAAGTATATGTTCTGCTGCAATGGAGATCAGGACATCGCATACGAAGAGCATATAGATATAATGCAAAGAACATTGCCTGTTTGCCCGCAGTTAAAGCCGGGTGAGAATTATGATTTCTTCGTGATCCCGGGCGGCGTTCATGATATGAAAGCATGGCAACAGCATTTGTATCACGCTCTGCAGATTTTTTTCCGATGAAGTCTATTTCTGATCTTTTAGTAGGCGGAAGAATATAATTGATCATCGAGGTGTTAGATCACATTGGACTCACATACACAGTGCAGGTAATCGGCTTATCGGATAAAGGAATACAGTCAAGCTAGAGAGAGTTTCGATTTCGGATAAAGGAATACAGTCAAGCTAGAGAGAGTTTTTCGATTGTGGAGTGATCAGATGAGAGAAACGTGTCATGTTTGTCCGCATAAATGCCGGATAGAAGAAGGGGGATTCGGGAGATGCGGATCCAGGAAAAATGAAAACGGAAAAATAATATGTGCGAATTACGGGCTGATTACCTCGCTGGCGTTGGAACCGATAGAAAAGAAGCCGCTAGCCCTTTTTTATCCGGGAAGTTATATTTTGTCGGTTGGCAGTTACGGTTGCAATATGAGCTGTCCGTTCTGTCAGAATCATGAGATTGCGCATCCGCAGGGATCGATAGCTGTTGATCTGCGCAGTATAACTTGTGAGGAATTGTGTGATATTGCGATCAAAAAAACGGAACATGGAAATATAGGCGTTGCATATACATACAATGAAGCATTGACCGGCTATGAATTTGTGAGAGACACAGCAAAGCTTGTTCATGAACATAAACTGAAAAACGTTTTGGTGACTAACGGCATGGCAGATGAGGAGATTTTGGAGGAGCTGCTTCCGTACATAGATGCTATGAACATTGACTTAAAAGGATTTACAACTGATATATATAACAGATTGAGCGGTGACCTGGAAACTGTTAAGAAATTTATCGTGCGCTCGGCAGAGGCTTGCCATGTGGAAATTACTTCTCTGATCGTACCGGGATTTAATGATTCTGAAGATGATATGAGACGGGAGGTACAGTGGATTTCGAGTATAAATCCGGATATCCCGCTGCATATCACGAGATACTTTCCAAGATACAAGATGAACCAGCCGTCTACTGATATAGGTCTTATGCATAGGCTGAAAAAAATAGCAGAAGAACACTTGGAACATGTATTTTTGGGAAATGTATAAGAACTATATCAAATATTTTAGTCATTAATTTTGTGTTAAATATGCTGTGTGAGGGAGGATGATGTGAAAAATATAGAGGTTATGCGTGCGGAGCATGAATGGCAGCGTGCAGGGGTATATTATGTAAGGATTCATGGTATGAACCGACAACATCATATATCTCTTAAAGATGAATTCGACGAGCATGATGGGGTCGGAACTCGTTATATTGTTTTGCTGGATGACGAATATCCCATGGCAACCGCAAGATTTTATGAGAAAGACAAGAAAACTGTTATTGTCGGGCGTGTAGTGGTGTTACCGGATTATCGTGACCAAGGCTTAGGAACAAAGGTGCTTCGAGAAGCCGAGGCGTGGATACGTGAGTTGGGATATGAGCAAATAGAGGTGGACAGTCGAACGGTAGCTGTTGGTTTTTATGAGAAGAATGGATACAAAACCGTCAGCGGTGAGATTATAAAGAGCGGAACATTCGAATGTATTAAGATGCGTAAAGAATTGAAGAAGATTTAGACATTACGATTATATTTAAAAAGATTCTGGGATTAATTGTAACGTGTTATCCAATAAGATATAATCTTAACAGGCAATAAATACTTGAAGGGGAGCATAGTTTATGAAAGTATTGGTTTTAGGTGGAACCGGTATGGTAGGTTCTCATTTTATGAAACGATATTTAGATGATGGCGATGAAGTGTTTGGGGTGGCTCGCAATTCAGCATCCAGCAGAATGTCGGCTGTTCAGACTGAGAATATTATCAGAAGTGATATTCAGGACAGAGACGCTTTGATGAAAATTATGAAGCGTATTAAGCCGGATATCATAATTCATATGGCGGCTCAGGCGTTTAATGGTGATTCATGGAATTTGGAGTATCTTACTCATCAGATAAATTACATGGGAACATTAAATGTCCTTTTTTGTGCACGTGAGGTTGTCCCGGAGGCAAAGATCCTTTTAGCGTGTTCGAGTGCAGAATACGGAAATATAACCGAAGCTGATTGTCCGCTGGTTGAAGAAAGACTGTTAAAACCCCATACTCCATATGGTGTATCCAAGGCCGGAACAGAAAACCTTGGAAGGCAGTATGCGCTTAATTATGGGATGAAAGTATTCTTGCCAAGAATGTTTATTCATGTGGGAACAGGACATCCGCCGGCTACGGCTATTCAGAACTTTGCAAGGCAATTGGCATTGATCAAAGCGGGAAAGATGGAAAACGAGATTCATGTTGGAAATCTTGAGACTTACCGTGATTATATAGATGTTCGTGATGGTGTTCAGGCCATGCGTATCCTTTTGGATAAAGGAAATCCCGGAGAACCGTATAATATATGTAATGCAGAGGCGGTACAGATCAAGGAAATCCTGAATATATTGATCGAAATAGCTGGAATAGATGTAAATGTTATCAGTGATAAGGGGCTGTTCAGAGTGGCAGATGAACCGTTGTTACTTGGCGACAATTCTAAAATTACAGCTTTAGGATATAAAAGAAACTATAGCATGAGAAAAACTTTGGAAGATGTTTTCCATGATTGGGAGAGCAGGATATAGGAGGCTATATGAAACCCAGATACAGAGGAACAACTATTCTGATCCCGGCGATGGATGAGACATATTCTTTGGTTCAAACGGTTGATACTATCGTTGAAACCGTCAATTCCTCAGATATTGCAGAGATTATTCTTTTGTTATGTGACAGGACAACAGAAGAGACGCGGAATACTGCTGAGAAATTGGTAAAAAAATTTGATGGAAGATTATCAATTTTTATACATGATCAAACGTTGCCGTTTGTCGGAGGTGCTATAAGAGAAGGTATAGATTTGGCGAAAGGCTCTCACGTGATAATGATGTCTTCAGATCTTGAAACCGATCCCTATTTAGTGCAGACATTCATTGCATACGCAAAAAGATATCCAAACAGGATCATCACTGCTTCCAGATGGGCAGCCGGAGGAGGCTTTAAGGGGTATAATAACGTGAAACTGATATGCAATTATCTGTTTGAAAAGATTATCGCTTTTCTTTTCTGTACGCGTTTATCTGATATTACATATGCATACAGGATTTTCCCCACAAGGCTTATGAAAAGGATAAAATGGGAAGAATTAAAGCATCCTTTTTTTATGGAAACTGCGCTGAAACCGCTTCGGCTTGGGGTTAAATTTATTGAAATCCCGGCAATCTGGGTTGCGAGATCAGAGGGAGAATCTCAGAATTCTTTTTTTGCGAATTTCAAATATTTTAAAACTGCCTGGCATAACAGATGGATGATGAAAAGAAATATTACATTATAGGATGGTAGGACGTATGTTGAAGTTCTTAATACTTGGCGGGGGACCGGCAGGGCTGACATTTGCCAATATGTTGAAACAAAAAGGGGAAAGTGATTTTTTACTGATCGAGAAGGAGCAGGTGGCAGGTGGACTTTGCAGATCAGTCGATGTTGACGGCAGCCCTTTAGATATAGGTGGAGGACATTTTTTGGATGTACGTCGGCCTAAGGTTAATGAGTTTTTATTTTCTTTTATGCCGGAAAATGAATGGAATGTTTATGAAAGAGACAGCAGGATACATATCGGGAACAATTTGATCCATCATCCGATCGAAGCAAATATATGGGAGATGGATATAGATTCACAGGTTGCTTATCTTAAATCCATAGCGCGGGCCGGGTGTAATGTTGGTTCTCCTAAGCCGGAGAGATTTACCGATTGGATAAGGTGGAAACTGGGGGATAAGATAGCGGATGATTATATGATCCCATATAACAGAAAAATGTTTGGAAAGAATCTGGACGTGCTTGGGACATATTGGATGGAGAAATTGCCTGATGTCAGTTTTGAGGATACGCTGAAATCCTGTCTGGAGCATAAGGCCTATGCTAAACAGCCCGGACATGCCAGATTTTATTATCCTAAAAAGTATGGTTATGGGGAACTTTGGAGAAGGATGTCATTAGCCCTGGGGAGTAATATAAGACTTGGTGAAGGCGTTATTGATATTGATTTTGACAACAGGAGCATAAGAACAGACAAGGGAGAATATCAGGCGCAGAATATTATCACAACCATACCTTGGAAAACATATAGAGAACTTAAGGGTATGCCTGAGTATATAAAAGCTCAGGTGGATAAACTGATGCACACATCTGTAAATATAGAGTATTATGGGGATGATCTGGATACTACAGCGCATTGGGTGTATTACCCGGATCCGGATCTGTCTTATCATCGTGTGCTGGTTAGGGCGAATTTCTGTAATAATAGTAAAGGGTATTGGACTGAAACGAATAAAGATAGGGTATTGTCAAAAGGGGACGGTCTATTTGCATATATGAATGAATACGCATATCCCCTAAATACTATAGAAAAAAAAGAAGCTATTACAGAGATCCTTGATTGGAGCAAAACAAAAAGGGTGTACGGTTTGGGACGATGGGGGGAGCACGAGCACTATAATTCGGATCTAACAGTTGAGTTGTCTATGAGGATGGCCGGGGAAATAATAAAATAAGCATTTTATGCGTTCCAATATATCAAAGAACCCAATCCGCTTATCAGGAACGCATAAGTAGCGAACATGTTCTCTTTTTTGGAAAGCTGAAGCTTTTTGTCACCTATCAGGGCCGGAATCTGCATGGTAATGATCATAGAAAGGATAAGATGCAGATTCCATCGGCCATAATCTACTTCCCATATATATAATGGAGCGATAGCCACTAAGGCAAAAGGGAGTAAGCGGCATAAAATGCGCTTATGACGGTCTTCATACTGGCGTGAATATAATGTGAATATATAGAAATAGTATAGGATCAAAGGAATGAGCGTTATTATACGATTAACGCAAAGCATTCGCATCTCCCTTATTGCTTCCGGAATATAATTTGTTTGTATATGATCGTGTGGACTGGCATAAAAAACGCAGGAGAATAAAGGATTGTATCCTGTTTCAGAATTGTAGTACGTCCATGATCCACCAATATTCCCGGCGCGTGATAACAGAGTCTGTACTCCATCATATACGGTTAGTTTTGCAAATCGATACGAAAAGAATACGAAAAAGAAAACAAGCAGAATCACTAAAGATGTTGAAGTAATAAGAATAACGGTATTACGGGGTTGATTTTTCTCCGGATGAATAAAAGCTCTGTAACACATAGCTATAAATACAGGGGAAAAGATCAAAAAACCATATGAGGGATGTATCAGAACAGCGACTATGGATAGTATAGGGATTAACCAGATAAGATTACTGTTCTTTACACATAAAATCACACAAAGCAGAGCTATTAATGTCAGAAATAGGTCGGTTCTCAGGATAAATGTATAAAGGTACGGAAGCAGTATAATTCCCGTAAAAACAAATATGAACAGATAGGAAATACTGTTTTTTGAAGGGATCAAACGATATAAAACAATACATAAACATATTATAGAGATGATCAGAACTATATGGATCATAAGAGCTATATGAAGCATATTGTCCACAGGAATGGCAAAACCAAATAGTCTTTCTATTATCTCTGCGGGTAATCCTCGTTGAACGAAACCGAAATCTGACCAGGAAATATAGTATTGTATAAGTTGATAATCAAGTGAGTAATCCACTATAGTAGAGCTATTTATGGAAATATAATAGAAAGCCACAGGTACTATAACAGGTATCCAAAAAATAATAAGAGAACAAAAATAAACACGACTATGTGTTGTTAAAGCTTTATCCCACAAGCCTGTTTGGTTGGAGGCGGTATAGGCGGTTATCACAAAAGGTATTATGACCAATATATACCGGAATGATGGGGTAAGGAAGATCATTGAAAAAAGCAGACAGATACTGAACAAATATGTCAGAAGGCATGAGATTTTTTGCTTAATTCCATTAAAGGAGATAAAAACAAATGTTGAGAGGAAAGCTAATAAAATAGGCATAAATGCAATTTCAGGATCAAGATCATAACCTGAAAAATATTTGATATAGGAATAGATTCCTATAAAAATAGAATTAATGAAAAGGAAAACGAGTTGACGCATCTTTACTGCTTGTAACAGTATTACGATACAACCTAAGCTCATAAAGAAGAAGAAATCTTTAGAGATATAAGCGCCAAGTAACGAGAGACAAAAGGCTGTAGTTAATGAAAAAAAAGTGTTTTTACGGAATAAGATCGTATATATCAGAGAGAGGGAAATGCTTAAAGCTGCAATATACCAGTTAAACAATATAACTGATAAACAGATAAGAAAGGCTATTTTAGCATATCTGATATCGGGGTTGTCTTCGTAAGGTTTAATAAATATCCTCAAAAAAACAGGGGATAAGAGAATAAGGAGGTATATTATAAAACGTATAGCTAAAACGGCCAATGGCAATTCAGCGCCATTAGTTAGTTTGAAATAGTCTTTTATCGTGGCGATAAAACTTAAGATAAATAATAGAATGCAATTTTTTTTTGATATGAAAGCTGTAATTTTATTAAAGACTGTATCAATATGACTCATAATATATGTATTTCTGACATGTGATATGCCAAGTGTTATCTTTTAGTGTCAATTTTGTGATGCAGTTGCAATTATATTTGAATTACTTGAAAATAGCAATCATTTTGCCGGTTTGGAGAAATCAAACTCGGGATGATGATCGAGATGATTAATACATTTATGAAAGAAAAATGTGTTAGCCAGTTTATGAAAGTCTGTATTTTCAGGCATGATACGGAGCGTGTCGCGGATGTGACGATACGTTTCTTTCCTTCATCCTGTTTCTTTGATACCTTCAGATTGCCGATTGGCAATACTGTATGAAAGGATGAAGAAAACATGAAGGAAAAAAGAAATCTGTTGATAGGTGGCGGGGTGATCGCTGCCTTTCTAATTTGGACATTTTTGATCCAATGTGTGGATGTGCAGGCTGTGGGGCAGAATGGAACGAAGGTTGGATTTGCTGATCTTAATGTATGGTTCCATCAGCTGACCGGCGTGCACATGACGATCTATACGATCACGGATTGGCTGGGGCTTGTTCCCATATTTATATGCATATGCTTTGGCGTGCTGGGACTGGTGCAGTTTATAAAGAGACGGAGTCTGCTAAAAGTTGATCCGGACATTCTTCTGTTGGGTGGATATTATGTGCTTGTCATAGCCTTCTACCTTATTTTTGAGATGATCCCCATAAATTACAGACCTGTATTGATCGAAGGAAGGCTGGAGGCATCTTATCCGTCATCAACGACATTGCTGGTTTTGAGCGTGATGCCAACACTTTGGTTCCAGGTAAACAGGAGAGCCTCAAATGCGATGATCAGAAAAATGCTTCAGATTTTCGTGATCGCATTTTCAGCATTTATGGTCATCGGAAGGCTGATATCAGGGGTACACTGGGTAACGGATATAATTGGTTCAATATTATTAAGTGCGGGGCTCTATATGCTGTACAGGTCAGTAGTAATGTGCTTAGACAAGGGAATTGAAGCCGATAGGAGTAATAATGGAGTTCAATGAAAAATTACAGGAACTGAGAAGATCCAGATCCATGACGCAGGAAGCGCTGGCAGAGGCCTTGTTTGTCTCTAGAACAGCAATTTCAAAATGGGAACAGGGCCGCGGCTATCCAAGCCTTGATTCACTTAAGGAAATATCGAAGTTCTTTTCCGTGTCGATCGATGATCTGATCTGCTCGGAAGAAATCATTTCAGCAGCTGCAGATGAGAAAAAAGAGTGCATGAACAGGTATAAAGCCCTAATCTGTGATACGCTGGATATATTTGCTGGATTGCTGCTGTTCCTGCCGGTATTTGGAAATGGAACAGATGCACCGTCTTCGGTATCGCTGTATGCGATCACAGGTTTAAGTACATGGATAAAAATAATATTTGCTTTGTTGATAGGTTTAGCTGTTTTGAACGGTGTCTGTGGTGTTATTATCAGCCGTTTTGATAAGGCTCTCCGGGACCGCAACATACTTTTGACAGGGATGGTGCTTTCCGTAGTAAGTGCGGCGGTATTCATACTTACAAGGCAGCCCTATGCAGGAATCATCTGTCTGGCGATCCTGGTTGTAAAGGGGGTGCTGTTTTCCAACGTTTTTAACCAAAAATAAAGTCTTAAAAACTATATAATCTGTGCAGGTTCGCAACTTAGACATTGCAGGTTGCAACTTAGCACAGGTTTTATTGTTTTGGCCGTATTTTAGGGGTATTGTGTGTTCATCAGATAAAACACATGAAAGGAACACGGAAATGGAAAAGACATTAACAAACACAAAAAAAGCAAACAGATTTATGGAAGGATTCAGATTCCTGTTATTCGGCATGGAAGTATTCGGAGTGATAGGATTTGAACTGCTTTGGGGATTTGTGGTTGAGCCCTTTTTATACAATAGGGGCGTAAATGATTTCAACACATGGCAGATGATAGTACATTGGGTTGTTACATGTGCGGTCTGGGGGCTTGGGGCATACGCTGTAGTAAAAGAGTGCAGGGAAAAAACGGGATTCGATCTTATCGACAATTTAAAGAAAAAACAGCTTTTTGATAAAGAAAACAGAATAAAAGCATGGCAGTGGGCCCTTATAGTAACAGGCTGCGTTCTCTGCCTTGTCTCAACCTGGATCGACTGGAACGGAAGCAAGGTTATAGCAGAGTTTCACAGCCGCGGTGCACTTCTCTTTGTATTCCAGTATATCTATTATCTATTTGAAGTTATGCTTGTTTTGCTTATAATAATCTTCGGACAGACAGCATTTGAAAAGTGGTTTAACAACAACAGAATTCCTTTTGGTGGGATCCTTGTTGCTCTTACCTGGGGGCTGGGCCATTGGTTATCTAAGGGCTCATTAGGCGCAGGTTTATATACTGCAGTAGGCGGATTTGTTTTCGGAAGCGCCTATCTTCTGACCAACAGAAATATCAAACTGTCATATATATTACTTTGCATAATGTTTATCTTATAAGGGGCTGTATGAAGCTTATTAAGACAAAAGAAAAAGATCTTAAAGAAAACTATCTGGAACTTCATTATGATACTGTTGATGAAGAGACTACTGCGGTTTTGGAGCGATTAAGAGATACTCTCAGATACATAGAAGGAACATATGAAGATAAAAAGGTTACGATAGCTCTCACGGATATCTTTTATATTGAAACCGTTGACAGAAAGACCTTTGCATATACCAAAGATATGTGTGTTGAGATAAAAGAAGCGCTCAGGGATATTCTTGAAGAGTATTCAAAGATCGGATTTGTACGTATCAGTAAATCCGCGATAGTTAATATTTACAAGATCAAAAAGCTTCAGGGGGATATCAATATGAGAGTTATCATTTTCTTAAAGAATGATGAGAAGCTCGTGATGAACAGAAGCTACAAAAATGAATTTTATGAGAGATTAAATGATCTGCAGGGGAGGAAGGCAAAATGAAGCTGATAAACAGGAAAAATTTCGTGTCTATAGTCTGTATTTTCTTTACCCTGATCACATGCGGAAAGCTCCTCGCAGAAAAGGCCTATGGTTTTACAGACAGGTATTATACTGAAAACATTTTCACTATTCTGGGGTTCTCGGTTCTTATAACGCTGATATTGTCAATTCATTTCTACCTTCAGAGATTCCCTTTTCTGATCGTATTTATCGCTCAGTATGTATTAACGGTCGGGATAGTGTTCCTGGGGATATTTATACACGGATTGTTTTCTGAACATGCCCCGACCGCTTATTGGGATATGTTTATTTCAATAACGATCCCGTTTCTGGGAGGCGCTCTGGTATATTATATCTGCTTCTTCATGCAGATAAGAAAGGCCAACCGGATCCTGGCGGAACTTGGGGTTGAGCAGTCTGAATGAGTAGGATATTTTGAGTAATAAGATATGAGAAGTTTAAATAATAGAATTATTACATTATTTGCAACCGTATTTATGTGCTTAGTCTTTACCGCTTGCACATCAGCTGTGGATTCAAGCTTTAACTATGCCGAAATAGTTGATGAGGGAGCCTGGGAAGGGGCAGTGGATCGGAAAAATAGCCGTGCATTTGTAAGTATCTACTACTGGGATGGATCAGAAGAAGGGAAAAGAATAGAGGCAACTACACTGGATGGCTGCACTGTCACCAAATATGGCGGATATTATGGAAGAGGACTTCCTATGCAGTTTTCAGTTCTTCCTTTAAAAGAAAATATAAATGAAACTAATATTCCTGAAGATGCCGATGTAGAGGATGTGGCTTTTACATTGGTTGTTACTCCTGAGATAAGAAATATTATACTGAGTACTGCAGAAATATATTACACGGCAGAAAATCCGGATGGAACAACAGCTTACTTTCATATAGTGTATGAGATTGAGTTAGATGATACGAATCCTTATTTTGAGATCAAGGATGGCCATCTGTACAATGAAGATAAATCAGATATTAGATTGGAATCAATACCGGCAAGATATATACAAAAATAACACAGGCTTGAGTATAATGGCCACTATAACAGACTTCATCCATTACAAGACCCGGAACGAACCCGTTCCGGGTCTTTTTCATGGAAATACTAAAAATACTATGAAAGGTTTGCACTTTGCGAGCAGATAATTGCAACATCTGTCACCGTCCGTTGCAATGGCTCCTGCCTCCTGTTAGTCTGAAATTGATAAGGAGGATTTCAAATGAATAAAAAATGGTTTTCAAAGAAATACCTGGTGCTGTTTTTCGTCCTTACTTTGGCATGGACATGGATCTGTGGATTTATTCCTGTAATTTTTGGCTTCACCGGAACCGGGGTGGGAACGTTCGTATTCTATTTTGGAGGAGGTGCCCCTTCTGTTGTTGCACTTTTTCTGGTTTTTCTGACATATCCGAAGGATAAGCTGAAAGATTACTTCAAGAGGTGTTTCAGCTTCAAACTTATGGGCATTAAATGGCCCCTCATAACGATCGCAGTATTTACAATGCTGTCGGTACTTAGCATTTCTATAGGCGTGGGGCTGCTTGGTTTTGAAATGCCGACGATGGATTATATCAAAGCAATAGCAGCAAATCCGCTTAACATACTTCTTATTTTACTGTTGTCACTTATCTCAGGCCCACTCAATGAGGAGTTCGGCTGGAGAGGATACGCATTGGACAGGTTGCTTAAAAAGTTTGGTTTTTTAAAGGGATCTCTGATATTAGGATTCATATGGGCGATATGGCATCTGCCATGGTACTTCACTCCGGGGCAGGCGCAGTACAATCTTCTTCAAGATTCGGCTTTTCATGCTATTATGTTTATACCGAGTGTTATGATGTTAAGTGTATTCGTCTCTTTCGTATATATTAAGACTGGTCGCAGCATCCTTGCCGGGGCTCTGGTGCATATGTTCAGTAATCTGATCGGAAGTCAGCTGTTATCTTCTTATACTACAGAGATAAGTATGTTGATCAGATACACAAATATGGTATTCTTTCTTATAGTGATCATATATACCGCATGCTCGCGGAAGTTCAAGGCAGAAGCAGCTTCGGTTATAGCAAATATACAGAATGAAGAAGAGGAAGGTTGATTGAAAATAATATCCAGACAGGTGCCGGGCAAACCTCTTACTGTCACAATCGAGTATCCTGAATATACTGAGTCGGTCAAGGGGCTTGTTAAGCGAATCGAGAGCCTTGATCTAAGCTTCAGCGCGTCCTCTGAAGATAGCCGGATGCGCATAGCGCTGTCAGACGTATATTATATTGAAAACGTCGACAGAAAAGTTTTTCTTTATACCCGTGAAAATGTTTTCAGGCTCGATGCTTCGATGCAGGAGATAGAGAACATAGCAGAAAACACAGACCTTGTCAGGATCTCCAGGACCTGTATTATAAACATTTCTCATCTTACGGAAATAAAACAGCTTAAGAACAGCCATCTCGAGGCAACCCTCGACAATGATGAGAAGCTCATTGTATCACGCAAATATCTGCGTGACATTAAACGGAGGTTTTAAAGTAATGACTGTCAGGAAAATACTTAAAGACACATGTATACTTGCGTCATTGATGATACTTGCCGTATTTACCATATCAATAATCTGGTCGGGCGTGACGGCAGAGATCACCCTGGTGCTCGCGCTCTTTGGCCTCGCACTGATAATTACGACCGTGAATTTTCTTTATGACGAATTCCTTTCACATTCGATCGTTGTGAGCTATATCATCAAATTTTTCATCTTTTCTGCGATCGTAATGCTGTTTGGCTTTATTGTGGGATGGTTCTTTCCGAGTAATTTCTGGATGGCATTTATTTATGTGGGCATTGTGATGGCGCTTGCTTACGTGATCGATGCTTTCACGGTCAGGAGAGATGTTGATTATATTAATGAGCATATTAAAGAGAGAAATAGATCATAGTTTAATGGAGGGAGTATGGGATTATTTGATTTTCTGAAAAAAGAGGAAAAGAAATCAAAGACGAACGCACCTGAGAAAGAAGTACAAAAACCGGAGACTTTCAAGATGTTCGTCGAATGTAACGAGGTGCCTTATCATGATCCGGAAAGGGACATGGATGTTAAACTCTGTGTCAGAGCTGATTTTGATTTTAACAGCAAGCCGGATGAAGAGGCTGCTCAAAAAGCTGCCATAGAAAGCTATCACGCTACATTCGGAGCAGTTTCCGGAGAGATGAAACTAAGCGAATTTGCAAAGTCGCCGTACGTGAACACTCTTAGAAACATCATGATGGAGTACATGAGAAATAAGGGCTTTGATATAAAATATGTATGGATCGGGTTTGCCAGCCTGAATAAAGAGTATCACGATTTGATCTACGGAAAGCCAAAGCTGTAGAGAATAGAACCCCGGGGACGGGGTTAGCGGTTCATTTTTTAAGAGGATTATTATGAAAGATGCAAAGAGAGGCTTCGTTCCGTCGGATGAACGAGAGTTTGGAGAGAAGGAATTACCCAAGCTGCGCAAGGCTTCTGAAGAAGTATTATATCTTCTGGATCATGGATATCCGGTCAAAGGAGCAACCAGATTCATTGGAGACCATTATATGTTCTCGGAACGCCAGCGCCTGGCTCTTGCCAGAACTGTGTCGCCGGAAAAACAGATATGTTCAAGGCTAAGCAGAGAAGTGAAGCATATAGAAGGTGAAACGATTTATATAGATGGCTTCAATGTGATCATAGGGCTTGAAATAGCATTTTCAGGATCAATGCTCTTTACCTGTATGGATGGAACGATCAGAGATCTGGCCGGACTCAGAGGTACATACAGGTTGATTCCGGAGACAGATCTGGCGATCAAGGCGCTGCTTAAGACACTTGAAAGTTTAAAAGCGGGAAAAGGAGTGATATACCTGGATAAACCCGTATCAAACTCCGGAAGATTGAAGCAGAAAATATATGAATATGCAGAAAAATCTGATATAGAAGTCGAGGTAGAAATAGAGGATGCGGTTGATCATATCCTGAAACAGAAACCACTGATAGCTACCGGAGATGCCATAATCCTGGATGAATGTGAAAGATGGTTCAACCTTGTAAGAACTGTGATCGAAGAAAATATTGGGAAGTATACGTATATAGATATTTGCCCCTAGTATTTTTGACTGTGTTTAACCCTATCAACGGAGCTCATGACCCACAAACCCCGTCCCCGGGGTTCAGAGGGTGTATGTGCAGGCTTCAAGCACGCGTCTTAGTTTTCGCAGGAATTTAGGCATCAGCGCCTCGCAACTCTCGGTATTGATAAGCGTGATGGCAACGGGCTCAGGCATATCGGTTAAGACATCATGGAGCGCGTCCAGATTGCGCCCGAAGTAATCGGGCAGTTTTATGTGTTCTCCCAGCAGGTCGTAGAATTCGTCTGCGCTGCAGATATTATTCATATCAAGGATTATCTCTTTCATATTTTTCTCCTTTAGTAGAGCTTGGTAAAGCTTGCATAGTGGTCGTCGGTGTAATAGATATTGCCAGCGGCATCGAATACGAGGCGTTTGGCGCCGCGGCTCTTTTTGCCGAGAGTATCGATATCACATTCGTGATAATCAGCATCCGGAAGCAGTTCTTCGTAGTTGCCGAAGTAGTCGCCGCCTATGCATTTTCCGGGGGCGTAGGGTTCAAGACTTCCGCCACTCCAGCCAAGGGCCTGCGCATCTTTCTTTGTTATAAAGTTTCCCGGGAGAATTCCGTAAGTATGTATGTAAAGGGCTACGTCATCTCTGGATGTATAGCTGCCACCCGGTTCTATAAGAGGCTGCGCTGTGACAGGTTCCGGGGTGATGATCTCCGGAGGTGTAGGTTGGGGCTCTATGGCAGGCTCCGGTGTGGGAGTAGGTGCTTCTGTTGACGCGGGTATATCTGTGGGCGTCGGTATATCGGTTGGCGCAGGTATATCTGTTGGAGTCGGTTCAGCAGTTGGAGTAGGTTCTTTCGTGGGAACCGGTGTTTCGGTAGGTGAAGCAGTCGACGTCGGGGCTTGTGTAGGTGTTGCTGTTATGCTGACTGTTTCTTTATGCGAAGGCTCCGGTATGGTCTGCTTTTTTTCTACGCATGATGTTAAGAGTATCAGCATGAGTAGAGTGATAAGAAGTGAGCCGTATCTTTTCATGATGTTGTTCCTTTCTTTCATATAATGGACATGGTCAGTTTAACATATTTCTTGGTGAAAATGGACCACAAACCCCGTCCCCATGGTTCATCCGCCGGCAGATTTGATACGGTTTTTCAGATCCGTAACGTCCGATGCGGTAACTTCAGTTTCGGTGGAATAACGGAACTGCTCATAAAGATCTGTTGCATCCCTGAGATCGATCCCTTTGTTTGAAAGAATGCTTACTCTGTTTTCCTCAGGCGTTCTTGTGTTTCGTACATCTGCACCGGCCTTTTTTTGTTTCTTCATTTCTGATCTGTAAAGATTCCTGAATTTTTCGTACGGAGTCCTGAAGATTCCGTGTCTTCGCTCTTTAATGGCTTCTTCACGAAGACTTTGTCTGACTTCATTTTTCGTTTTAAAAGTTTTGTAAGGCTTTGTTCGTTTTCCTTTTTTCTCGAGCAATACCCGGACAAAATAGAGGAGCATCCTGCCGATACAATATACGACAATCAAAATACACATAAGCATCAGCCCGGCAACGATAATCCGCAGGATCCCTCCGAAAAATCCTACGTCTTCCTCCTGTGTGGCCAGATCCTCTAATAGTAAGTCCATATACTCTACTTGAGGGATGTCAGTTTGTTCGCTGCCTTCAGACGTTCTTGACAGAAAGTTTGAGATTATCCGCCACAAAGCATAGCCTATCCGGTTGAGCGCAAGGATCAGCTTATCTGCGCGAACAAAAAGCATCGCGCCTGTTATCAAAGCGATGATCATCGCAGTTATCAACGTATCGTTTCGAAAGATTTCCTTTACCGGCATATCGTCATCCAGTTGCCCGGTCTGCGTAAGTTCATAAAAATTGGCAAGCAGGTTCCGGATAAGGACCAGTACAACAAATGCTACGCCCATGTAATATATTGATGCAGCATATCCGAATTCGGTGTGTATGCTCGTGTATAACAATGCCGGTATAAACAGCAAGCCCATTCCCGCATGCAGATCGCGTATGCTCTTATCATGATTTAACCAGGTATGTAGGTCTCGAATAAATATAACTACGGTTAAGACCATCAGACAGAGTTTTCCGGCACTATCTAACGGAATGATCATGACGGATCCCAGCACCGCAAAATGCAAAGCAACATACACCCAGAGCCGTCTTACATGTTCACATATCAGGTAACAGCAAAGAAATACAAAACCGATCCCGATAAATTCTAATGGCATCATCGGGATATGGATTCTTGTTGCCAGTGCCATAAAGAAACTGATGGTCAGCATATACAACAAACTTAAGTTGATCAGATCGCGATAAAAAGGAAATCGTTTCGTAGTCATAATACCTGCCCCGTCAGATGATTTCTATCGGCCACTGTGTATACTTTTCGCATTCGAATCCCTCCTCGATATTTTCGCGGACATAGGAGGGAATCACAAAATGTATACTGCAGCCTTGGGATAACAGATGCTCATACTTCTCTGTTACGTCTTTTTTTCGGTAGTTGGAGACGATCACATATTCAACAGAATGGCCGTCCGTTTTGATACGGTCATCCATAAGATCTGTAAAACGCGTGAACGGAATTGCCAGATCGATACGGGCAAGAGCTGTTTCGATCGCCCGGATATGGGCAAGATCTGCACCGGGATCCAGAGCAGGACACCCGATCGGACTGTTTCCGTTAGTGTAAAAAGCCGTAGGGATTCCGGCAGAGATGTAACGTGATGCCAGATGAGCTGCGATCTTGATCGCCCACTCAGCCAGATCGTCTTTATGCTGCATGCTGTTCGATTCTAAATTTAAAAGGAGTACAACGCGTTTTGAAAAGGTGCTGTTATAGGTATTTACAAGAAGACTGTCATGCCTGGCAGTAGCCTTCCAGTTGATGCTCCGGATATTGTCGGAGGGCTGATATTCACGGATCCCGGCAAAAGTGAATGGATCCTCATTGATCTTTAAATTCTTCTCAGTTTCTCCAAGCAGGGTATTTACCGTTTCCGGTACATCCAGAGGACGGATCCTTCCGGGCAGAACGCATACGCTTACATCTTCCTGATGTGTTTCGATCATTTTTTCTGTCAGAAAGAAATTCCAGCCGATCAGATTCATGCTGTCCGTAGTATAAAAGCCCCGCTTGCTGCAGGTGATGGGGTATGTCCTGGTGATCTTCTGCCAGGGCATAATGGTAAAAAATTCACTACGATAATATTTATCTGTTACATTTCCTTTTATCTGCTTCTCGAACAGAAAGGTTTTTGTGATCGAAAACTTAACCTGCAGGATAGGGATCGGCAGTTTTTTTCGGTTTTCGATGATCTCGACCAGATGATTGTCCTGTCCCTCATACAACACATCCTTTTCAAAGGACATGGATGTCCTAAGTCCTTTACTCCAATATCGCCTGTAAATAACGGCCTGGATCTGATAGATCAGCAGAGCGATCAAAAATGCGATTAACAGCGTCATGAAAAATCCTCGCTCGGGACGGTGATCTTGTCCAAAAGATTGCCTATGATCTCCAATTTGCTGTTACGGTCCGTTGTCGAATAAAACTGGATCCTGTGTGTCAGAACATCGGCGGCCAGCGGTTTGATATCCTCAGGCAAAACATGATCTCTTCCGCAGGATAGAGCATGAGCCTTGGCAATGGTCTGTAAAAAGAGTGTAGCTCTTGGACTGGCACCGGTCAGGATAGATGAGTGATTTCTCGTGGCATTTACGATCGCTACGATATACTGCACCAGATCCTGATGCACTTTTACCTGTCTGGCCAGCTCTCTGACTGATACGATATCCTGTGTTGTGATCACAGGTCCTACATCTCTTGTGGGATCATCTTCGGAAAAGCGGTTTAATATCGCGACTTCCTCTTCCGGACTCGGAAAGCCCATGGAAAGCTGGATGGCAAAACGGTCAAGTTGTGCTTCCGGAAGCGGGAAGGTGCCTACAGTTTCAATAGGATTTTGGGTTGCGATGACCATGAACGGTTGTGCCAATGTACGGGTGGTTCCGTCCACCGTGACCTGTTCTTCCTGCATTGCTTCAAGGAGAGCGGACTGGGTTCGCGGCGTAGCACGGTTGATCTCATCTGCCAACAGGATGTTGGTCATGATAGGGCCCTCCACAAAGACAAAGGCCTCTTCCTTTTTGCTGTAAATATTCAGGCCGGTGATATCTGCCGGCATCAGATCCGGTGTGAACTGTATCCTGGAAAACTTACCGTCGATCGATCTGGCCAGAACTCTTGCAAGCGTTGTCTTGCCGGTTCCCGGAGTAGCCTCAAGCAAAATATGGCCGCCTGCCACCATGGCTGTGATGACCATATCGATCGTATGTCCGTTTCCGATGATGACCTTTTGGATGTTTTCTCTTAATATATCAAGTTTTTCTTTTGCCCTGACACAGGCTTCAGTGGTGATCGCTTCTGACATGATAAGCCCCCTTGTTTATGTAATTATCTATAGTATTAGTATACATTAACAGTTGTGGATAATTGCGTCAATAAAGGAGACGTATCAGGAAAGCTACGAATTTGCATTGCAGTATTATACGTCATGAAATACGTCGGATATGGGAATGTTTAAGTTCCTGTGTCCGACGTTTTTTGTGCATGTAATCAGTTGATACCATGCATGAGATGATCGGGAAGTTTGATCTTTAGATCTTGTTCCCGGAAAGGCCAAAGCAAAGACTTACACATTCAGTGGAAAGCCCCGTCCCCGAGGGCTCGTCGAAACTCTACTATGAGTAGGTACCATCACCGAAAAAACGGCTATACAATCTGTGCATGGAGGTGAGAATATATGAACCAATATGTTACAGGAACCGTTATTAAGGAGCTTAGAGAAAAGAACAATATGACTCAACTTCAGCTTGCGGAAAAGCTGGGAGTGAGTGATAAAAGTATCTCTAAATGGGAATGCTTCCGCGGATATCCCGACATTTCCCTGTTGGAATCTATTGCAAAGGTATTCAAAATCTCGGTTACGGAACTGATATCCGGTAATGCCATTCAAAATGCTAATGTATCTGCAAATATGTTGAGGTCAAAGTTTTATGTCTGTCCTGTCTGCGGCAATGTGATACACAGCATGGGCGAGGCAGCTATCCATTGTCATGGCATACAGCTTATGCCATTAGAGGCCGAAGCGCCGGATGTTCATCACATGATATCTATCGAGCGCATAGAGGATGAGTATTATGTTAGGATCGACCACAGCATGACGAAAGAACATTATATTTCATTTGTGGCAGCGGCTTCGTCCGGTGATATGCAGTTGGTAAAACTATATCCGGAGGGGAACGCTGAAGCCAGATTTAAAATCCGAGGAGTAAAAAAGATATTCTTTTACTGCAATCGTGATGGATTGTTTTCGATCGATCCGGTAAAAGAGCAATGACATTGGAATGAGGATACAGAATAAAGCTCACATAGTGGGCTTTATTTTTTTGCATCAGATCCGGTGTGAACTGTATCCTGGAAAACTTACCGTCGATCGATCTAGGCAGAACTCTTGCAAGCGTTGTCTTGCCGGTTCCCGGAGTAGCCTCAAGCTATTTTTCATTTTTGCAAAACAAACATCAAAAACAACCGAATAACGCATTTTGACTGCCGTAACATAACGGGCCGGTCTTTTTTATAATATAATTTTGGGGAGAAAAATATGAAAGGCAAAGCAGATTTATGAAGAACATGGTCGATATCGCTGTGGTGCTGGATGAAAAATATCCTGATCCGAGAGTCACTATACAGACGAGAGAAAAGACCAAGCAGGTCGAAAATATCATATATGCGATAGAAAATGTGTCAGATAATGACTTCCCTGTTATTTCTGCCTATAAGGATACATTTCTCGAATTTCTTTCACAGAGGGATATTATAAGGATATATGTACATAACCGCCGGGTGCTTGTCGAAACCGAAGCCGGCGAATATGTGATAAGAAAGACACTCTCGGCGGTTGAGGAACTCTTAAATGGCGAGAGATTTTTCCGTATATCCCAGTCGGAGATAGTAAACCTTTATAAAGTAAAAGGGTTTGATCTGAGCATGGCAGGGACTATAGGCGTGGAATTTGACAACGGAAAACGCTCATGGGTTGCAAGAAGCCGTGTTAAGCTTCTTAAAGAGAGGATTAAAAAATGAGAGATGATAATATGAGTTTAATAAACAGGATCATAGTTCTCTCGTCTGTCGGATTGGCGCTCGGGGTACTGTCGGGAGTGTTTACGGGAAATATTATTGATATCATCAGTTCGGGAGGAAAATGTGTTGATAAGCTGCATATCTATTCCCCGGAGCTTGCTTTAGCTGTGGGAGGGGAGTTTAAAGCACTTATCCTGCAGACTCTATTATCCGGTTTTTTGGGGGCCGTGGCGATGGGGCTTTCTGCGGTATACAAGATAGAGAGCTGGAGTATTGCAAAGGCTACGTTAATACATTTTTCCGTAACGATTATTGTCTTTTATCTTACAGCTTTCTTTTTAAAGTGGTGGAGTATAAGGCTGTCTTTTTTCATGCTTGTGCCTTTCTTGATAGCTTATTTCACAATATGGATGGTCAATTATGTGATATACAGGAAAAGAGTCAACGAGATAAATGAGGCTTTGAATGAGATGAAACTTAAGGATGACCGGGGAATTGAGCGATGAAGATTACCTGGATAGTTCCTCATTTTCCGCCGCATGTGGGCGGAGGTGAGAAGCTTTATTATGATGTCTGCAGTGAACTTGTAAAAAGAGGCGTAAGAGTAAGGGTTGTCACCAGCAGCTCCGGCGGTTTAAAGGGGCATTGCCGCATAAAGGGCATGGATGTGTATTATTATGACTGGCACATGCTCTTCGGACATCCTCTGGTACGGATTAAAGATATCATAAGGCATATAAAGTGGTGTGATATTGTTCACACCACGATTTATTCTACTGCCATAAAGTCCAATTTAGCTGCAGCGCTTTTTGGAAAAAAATGCGTCACTACCATCCATGAGGTCATGGGAGATAAGTGGTTTTTGTTTGAGAAAAACCGTCTGAAGGCATTGGCCTTCATGGCATATGAAAAGCTGATAATAAGCATCTGTCCATATGTGCATGTGATCTCGGATGCCACTGCATCGGATTTTAAGAAATACGGCGGAAGATGCAGGAAGCTTTTCAGGATTTATTGTTTTTTGGATCTGACGCCGCGTTCCGTTATTGAAAAAACGGATATTGGATTCAGAGAGCATTTTTCCTTAGAACCGGAAGAAAAAGGGATACTTTATTTCGGAAGACCCGCAAAGAACAAGGGCATTTATGTTCTCTTGGATGCAGTAGACAAACTTAAAGATAAAGAGGACTTTAAAGACAGAGTGAAATTCTGTCTGATCTTAGCCGATGAGCCTGCAGAAGAAAGAAAAAGAGTTGTTTCATATATCGGAAAAAGGGGATTAGCTCCTTTTGTAAAGATAAGTTCTTCTCTTCCGAGGAAGAAACTGCTTAAAGTGATATCGGGCTGTGACCTCTGCGTTATCCCTTCAATAACAGAAGGTTTTGGATATTCCGCGGCTGAGGCAAGTGCCCTGGATATTCCGGTTATCGCATCGGATGGAGGTTCTCTTAAGGAAGTTGTGAGCGGGAAATGCATTTTCTTTAAAAATATGGACAGCAGTGATCTTGCATTAAAACTTTCGGATTTTCTCAAAAACGGAACGAAGGATTTTCTATCTGTAAAAAAGAAAAAGTTTGAGCGCGACAGGGTTGTGGACGAGTATATGAAAATGTACGGAGCCCTTTGATATGCCGGAAAGTGTGTCTTTAAAGAAAAAAGATATGATCTGGGCTGGCAGCGCCAATATCATGGCGCTTATTTCTGCAGTTGTCATTGGCTTGCTTATGCCTGCGCTTACGGATTTTGAAACTTATGCCGGATACAGGGAATATACGCTTTTTACTGCCTATACGGCACTTTTACAGCTTGGCTTTTCAAACGGGATATCCCTGCGATACGGCGGTCTTGACAGAAAAGATCTTCCGATAGGGCTGTTTGGAAGATATACACGTTTTTTGACAGGAACGCAGTTCCTTACGGTGATAATTATATCCCTAGTATATTTTGTGATCATGGGGTGGAACGTCGCACCGTTTATATTTGTGATCATAACGGTATTCTTCGATAATATGCGGCTATATTATGCGACGATACTTGTAAATACCGGCAGGTTTAAAATTGATTCCCTATGCCAGATCGTATACAGGATAATGCTTCTTGCTGG
>JAEEGJ010011570.1_pt1 | contig 22327 bp, 17 predicted proteins | sample 8958761 | NCBI WGS metagenome assembly JAEEGJ01 (sample SAMN16246546, study PRJNA631951) | gut metagenome | biome: gut microbiome; feature: rumen; material: RS-attached | host: Bos | place: Iran: Karaj | collected 2018-10 | reverse complement strand
AATCTTCACAATATCCTTTCCAACCGATCTCCTCAAGTACCGAAGCAAGAGTTACTGCAAGGAACGCACCTGCAAAACCTACTCCGGTAAATGAGAAATCTTCGGTAAACGAAAACTGATCGAGCGATTGTCCGAAAGCAAGGGAAAGTAGGATTGAACACGCTACGATCGCAGCGAAAACAAATATTGCAAAGATCACATTGCCCCACTTAACTTTATAAAATCCGATGATCTTGTTTTTAAGATCCTTCTTTAACACATCCGAACCGGAAACAAGAACAAATATCGTTGATACTACTGCCGGCATGATAAGGCCTGCAAGCATTAAGATAGCTCCGGCATTTTCATTTACAAAAGCTGCGGGTACCCAGAAGATCCAGGTCAAAAGATATGTGAGCGCAAAAAACAAAACCGGTCTGTATTTATATTTCTTACCGTTTTTCTTATCCATATTAACTACCTCCTGTATTGATTCAAAAAAAAATTTTCTGTTTTTCGACTACTGGTCGGTTTTTATTGTAAAGGGTATTTTTGAGGTTGTCAACAGTTTTTTCGACTTTTAGTCGGTTTTTTTATATATTTTTTAAAAAAGCACTAAAAAAGCCCGACAATTCGGGCCTGTCGGGCTGAGCTCAATCTGACTGCTCCTGGCAGAGTTATTTTCTCTTGGCTGCGTAAAAACGATATAAACGTTCTTCATCGTCGTAAATATCTTTATACATTTTTGTTTCGATAAGTTCAAATCCGGATCTTTCCGCTGTTTTGTAAGAAGGTACATTATCTGCAAGGATCGTTGCGATGATCTCATCTTCTTTGTAATGATCGAAAAAGTATTCAAGGTAAGCCCTCACAGCTTCGGATGTATATCCTTTTTTTCTGAACTCTGCTCCGACGCCATACACTATGCCGATCTTTTTCGTATCCTCATAGTATGTATTTCCGACATTGCCGATAACTTCTTCATTTTCTTTTAAACAGATCGTACAGGGTATATAATCCACTCTCGGATCGTCTTTTTCGGAAAGTGCGATCGCTTCATCTATCCATTCATCGATCCACTCCGAACAGTTTTCGTCAAATCCGAGTTCGTCGAAACTTCCGTCCTTTGCCATTTCGGCAAATACTTTTTCATCTCCTTTTTCTATCGATCTTATGATAAGTCTTTCTGTTTCTATTCTCATTTCCTTAACTCCCAAAATATAATAACGCTCCTCAAAACTATCATAGCAATGAGAGAGCGTTATCACAACCTTGTTTTCTTTTATAATTATCCTTGAGCTTTTATGTGTTCGATGTTTTAACTTTTTTGAACATCTTTACGAATATTACCGCAAAATGTATTATCGTCAGGATAAATATCGGCAGCGTTATAAAGAACCATATAAGTTGTGCCGTAAATCCTTTAAACATAAAACTGTGATCGTTGATCAGAGATATTAAGCCTGCTATGCCCGATATCAGCGTTGCCGCGCCGCATATTATCGGTAAGACAGCTCTGTTTTCATCCTGAGTTGATGCATTAAAGAATATGTAAAAAAGATATGCGACCCCGTTAACAGTAAGCGGTATCGACAGAAGCAGGAAAAAGTAGACGAAACCCGGCAAACCTCCTCCTTCAATAGCGCAATAAATCAACCAAAACGTTATTACCGCCATTACTGCACCGAGTATAACAAATATTAATCCCTTAGATCCATTATTTTTCATAAAATAAACCTCCGTTTCCTTTTACACCTATTGATTATACGTTTGAAAAATAACTTTCTATTGATTATTTTTGAACAATTTTTTAACAATTTTGATAGATTCTATGTCTTTATCTGTCTTTTTCTTTTACGATAAAGATCGAATTCTTTTCAAATACGCCAAACACGAATCCCATCCGTAAAAAGAGGGGCATGTTTTCATATGCGTCAAAACGGGTTCTTGAAATAAACTCATCAACCGAAACATTTTCCAAATATCCGTACGGATTGGCAACGGTTACCGTATCATTCGGAATATCCATACCTGTTACAAGTGAATAATGAAGTGTCCATTCTTCATCTTTTTTGGCTGCCCATTCCACAGGGACCGGCATGCCTTCCGAAAGGGAATCATATGTAAGATCTATCAGTTCCGTATTTTTCAGATACTTATACATAACCGTAGTGTAGTCCGGAAACTGTTTGTTCATCTCATCGCAAAATGCTTCGCCTGTCGAAGTAACCACCCTCCCGTATCCTTCGTACAGTTTTTCTTCGGTCAGATCGCCCCCGTTCCACGCAGAAAACATTTCCAGCACAGCATATCCGCACGAAACATCCTGGGTTATCACTTCGATCCCGTCAACATAAACAGGCTCGCTGTATTTATCTGAATCTATATATTCCGAAAAGTCATCATCGGTTCTTTTCTCTTTGTGTTCAAGGATCGCAAATCCCGACGCGGTTAAAATGATCGGAACGAGCACTATGGCGATTATCGAAATTATTAAGATCTTCTTTTTGTTCATAAAAATATCCCTTCATTCTTTTCTTAAGAATAAAGGGATATCAATAATTATTCCATACCGCTGTACGCAAAGTGCAAATCCGGTTACAGATAATGCAATGTTTTTATTCCTCTCCTTCGAGCACTTTCTTTTCGTGTTCTTCCTGGATCTCCGGGAAATATGAAAGCATGGGCTTTTCATCTTTTCCATGGATCTTACGATCAACGTAATTTTTCGTCAGGCGATAAACCAACGGTGCAAGACTTAATACACCGATAAGGTTGGGGATCATCATCATTCCGTTGAACGTATCGGAAATATCCCATGCAAGAGATGATGTGGAAAGCGCTCCGACGATCATAAAGGATACGAACAGAATCCTGAAAACGATAACTGCTTTTTCGTTGATAAGATACTCGACCGCTTTGCTTCCGTAATGTGACCATCCGAGGATCGTAGTGAATGCAAAGAGGAAGATCGCCAATGCGATAAACCATTCTCCCGCAGGTCCGAACACACCGCCGAAAGCCTTGGCTACAAGGTTAGCATCAGAAACACCTGCAACATCGATAAAATGACCTGTTTCAAGATCTATATATCCGCTTGTCAACACCACGATAGCTGTCATGGAACAAACTACGAATGTATCGGCAAACACTTCAAAGATGCCCCATAAGCCCTGTTTTACAGGCTCTTTGACATCAGAGTTCGAATGAACCATAACGGATGAACCAAGACCCGCTTCGTTACTGAATACGCCTCTCTTGCATCCCTGTGTGATCGCACTCTTAAACATCGCGCCGACCGTACCGCCGACAACCGCTTTTGCACCGAATGCAAACTTAAAGATGGATAAAAATGCGGGAATGATGCTGTTAAAGTGAACACATATTATTATAAGCGCTCCGATGATATAAAGGACCGCCATGAAAGGAACGACCTTTTCCGCAACGGCTGCGATCCTTTTTAATCCGCCGATGATAATGAGTGCGGCTACAGCCATTATCACAAAACCGATGATAAAAGGGATCGTAGGGAGCGCTCCGAATAAAGGAGCAACTTCAACATTTGAGAAAAATGCCGACTGAACATTTAAAACTATTTTGTTGATCTGTCCCATATTTCCTATACCGAAAGAAGCAAGGAATGCGCAGATCGCAAAGATTATGGCAAGCGTCTTACCGATTATCTGCAAAGCCTTGGGACGTTTCTTATCTCCCAGACCGTCCTGAAGATAATACATCGCACCGCCGGACCATTCGCCGTCTTTATTCTTTCTTCTGAAGAAAATACCGAGTATATTCTCGGAATAATTTGTCATCATACCGAAGAACGCTGCCACCCACATCCAGAAGACCGCGCCGGGTCCGCCGATAACTATGGCTGCCGCAACACCTGCGATATTACCTGTACCTATCGTAGCGGCAAGTGCGGTACACAGTGCCTGAAACTGTGACACGCTGCCTTTTTCCTTTTTATTGTGGGCTGATTTCTGAAATACTCCTCCGACCGTTTTTTTCATCCAGTGCCCGATATGGGTTACCTGGAAAAATCCGGTCACAAAAGTCATGATTATACCGGTTCCTATCAGAAGCCAGAGTCCGATCGTTACCCAGACAAAACCGTTAATTTTGTCGTTAACGAGAGTTATCATATCCAAAAAGTTATTCATTGTTTTTCTTTCCTTTTATTTTTTCCAAAAGGTATTTTATCATTTTTTCTTTACAATAAAAACTGATTTTTTCTGTATTATCTGTTCATTTCTTTTACCACATCGATCGGTTTGGCTGTAAGTTCGACCCATGCGGGAATGAACCCGCTTTTGATACCGTTTCGAACGGATCTGATATTTGACCAGGCCGAGCAGTAAAAAGGTATCTTTTCTCTTTTAAAGATTTCCAAAGCCAGCTTTGATGTCAATGCAGCTGCGATACCGTTTCTTCTGTATTCGGGAAGAACGTCGATACCGATCTGCCACATTTCTTCGGCATCTGCGGAACACGCTGCAAGACCGATAAGTTTTCCGTTATCATATGCTCCGACGCCAAGCACATCCAGATGTTTTCTGTCAGCACAGAGAGCATTGGACCATTCGGGTACATAAAGGTCATCGAATCCGCCTTTTTCGAGCACCTTCATCTCATAAGGGCAGGGTAATTCTTTCACCTTATCAACATCGGGAAGATAATACTCCGCAAAAAAGCAGACAGTATATCCTTTTTCCGCAAGTTTTTCATTAAACCAGTACATATTCGGCGTTTCAAAGCAATGGTAGAAACTGAATTTCTCAGTGTATTCTTTTACGATATCCGAAACTTCATCCGTGACTGCTGCCACTAAGTTATTTCCGTAAGATACGAAATTGCATGCGATCGGAAGTTTATAATAACTCTTTGCTTTCTCACTCAATTTAAACGGAACGATCACGTTCGATGTTTTTAAAAAATCATCGGGACTGCATCCTAGATCTTCTGCCGATTGACGCATTGCGACATTAAGTATTTCTTTATTGGTTATCATTATAGATTCTCCTGTTTTGTACAATTAATTTACTTACCCGGAATGTAAGCTGTCCAAGCAAAGAAAAAAGAAAGCCGGCGCCATAAATAAAAGCGACGACTCTCTTATTATATAATATTTTAGAAATATCTAAACTATATTTTTAATACCTTCACATATTCTTCGTGCAATAACGGGATTGTTCATTGTATAAAGATGAATCCCTTCAGTATTGCATGCCAAAAGATCTATTATCTGACTTATCGCATATGCCATTCCCGCATCGAACAGTGCTTCTTTGTTATTTTCATATTTATCAACGATCTTTTGAAACCTTTCGGGAAATGATGCATTGCACATGGATATCATTCTTTTGATCTGCGATGCTTTTACAACAGGCATGATGCCCGGGATCACCGGAACGTTTATATCCGCGATCTTACATCTTTCTTCAAACTCGTAAAAACGTGAATTATCAAAGAAAAGCTGTGAAAGCAATACATCCGTACCCGCATTGACTTTCGCTTTAAGATGCTTTATTTCATCGACCATATTTGCCGATTCCGGATGTCGTTCGGGATAGCAGGCACCGAGAACACAAAAGTCACTGTCTTCTTTAAGATGAGTCACCAAATCCGATGCATAAGAGAAGTCTTCTTTTCTGGGAATATCTTCGCGAACATCGCCGCGAAGCGCCAATATGTTTTCTATACCCGAATCCTTTAATTCCTCAGTAAATCTGTCTATCTCATTTACATCATAATGAATGCATGTAAGGTGTACCACCGGCTCGATATTATAATCTTCCTTGATCTTTTTTGCCAGTTCTATGGTCTTATTGCAATTTGCACTGCCGCCGGCTCCGAACGTCACACTGATAAAATCAGGGTTCAGTTCGCCGAGCACCTCAAGCGTCTCATCTATGCTTTTTAATTCTTCATCTTTTTTCGGAGGGAAAATCTCAAATGAAAGAGATTTCCTTCCGCTTTTGTATATCTCAGATACCTTCATTATTTAAGCCTCGTTACGAATGATCTTCGCAGCCTCTACCAGATTGATAAGGCTGGGTTTGGTCTCCTCTTCTCCTCTTGTCTTTAAACCGCAGTCGGGATTAACCCAAAGTTTTTCATCATCAAGTTTCTTTCTCATCTTTTGCAGCGCTGTGACGATCTCATCCACAGACGGTACTCTGGGCGAATGGATATCATATACACCGGGACCCGCTTCCGTCTCAAAATTGTTTTCTTTTAATGCATCCAGGATGAGCAGATCTGATCTTGATGCTTCAAATGTGATAACATCGGCATCCATGTTGTCGATCGCGGGAATGATGTCTGTAAATTCGCTGTAACACATATGTGTATGGATCTGTGTTTCCGCTTTTACGCCGCTGTGAACAAGTCTGAAAGCAGGGATGGCAAAATCAAGATACTCGCTGTTCCAGTCTGATTTTCTTAAAGGAAGTTTTTCTCTTAATGCCGCCTCATCGATCTGGATGATCTTTATTCCGTTCTTTTCAAGATCAAGCACTTCATCTCTTATAGCAAGTGCGATCTGAGTCATGGATTCCCTGATGCTGATATCTTCTCTGGGGAATGACCAGTTGAAGATAGTTACGGGCCCTGTCAGCATTCCTTTTACGTATTTTTTGGTAAGAGACTGTGCATATACGGACCACTCTACGGTTATGGGATTCTTTCTGCTTATATCTCCCCAGATGATGGGCGGCTTTAAGTATCTGGTTCCGTATGACTGAACCCATGCATTCTGTGTGAAGAGATATCCGTCGAGCGATTCACCGAAGTATTCAACCATGTCGTTTCGCTCGTACTCACCGTGTACCAGAACATCAAGTCCGATCTCTTCCTGCCATCTGATGGCACGCTCGATCTTTTCACGGTTAAATTTCTTGTACTCTTCTTCGCTTATCAGTCCCTTCTTGAAATCGGATCTGTTTTTCTTTACATCCTTTGTCTGAGGGAAAGAACCGATAGTCGTTGTCGGGAACTTGGGAAGTTTTAATGTATCTTTTTGAATCTTTTCTCTTTCTTTTCTGATGGGAAGTCTTACGTAATCTTCATCCTTAATCTCGGATAATCTCTTTTGAACTTCTTCGTTTTCGCAGTCTCTCTTTGATCCAAAAAGTTTCAGATTTGCTGCGAATGCCGCATCATTTTTGTAATCTGCATTTTCGTAAAGTAATGCGATCTCTTTTAACTCGACAAGTTTCTCTTTTGCAAAAGCAAAATACTTCTTTTTGTCTTCGGGAAGTTTTTCCTCGCCGTCCAGAGTGTAAGGTACATGCAAAAGCGAGCATGAAGTCGAAAGAACGACATTGATACCTTTGTCTTTTAAAAGGTTTAAAACATCAAGTGTTTTGGCATAATCATTCTTCCAGATATTCTTGCCGTTTATGAGACCTGCAAATAAGATCTTATCCTTGGGGAATCCGAATTTGTTGACAAGATTTAATGTTTCTTTTCCTTCAACAAAATCAAGTCCGATACCGTCAAGATCAAGTCCCGTCAAGGTCTCATATACGTCTCTTACATCACCGTAATATGTCTGAAGCAAAACTTTGACACTGCCCTTACCGGATAAGATACCTTTGTAGAGTTTCAAAAGAAAATCTTTTTCGGAAGCATTGATGTCGCGAACCAGTGAGGGCTCTTCGATCTGGATCCATTTTGTACCGCGTTTTTCCAATCCGGCCAAGATCTCTTTGTAAACAGCGATGATATCGTCAAGATAATCTTCTTTCTTTTTTGATCCCGTGTATCTTGTAAGGGATAAAAGTGTATATGCGCCGATGATAACAGGCTTTGTTTCAAATCCGTTTGCCTTCGCTTCATCATATTCATCGAATATCTTGGAGCCTGAAAGTTTTACTTCTGTTTCATCTTCGATCTCCGGAACGATGTAATGATAATTGGTGTTAAACCATTTCTTCATCGCAAGAGCTTTAACGTCACCCTTATCTCCCTGATATCCTCTTGCCATCGCGAAATATGTATCTGTGTCGGAGAGTCCGAGTTCCTTGTATCTTTTAGGAACGATCCCGCACAAAACCGCCGTATCAAGTAAAATATCATATAAAGAAAAATCATTTGATGTTATGAAATCGATCCCGGCCTCTTTCTGACTCTTGATGTGTTCTTTTCTAAGATCCTTTGCAACCGATGTTAATTCATTTATATCAACTTCTCCTTTAAAATATTTTTCGGAAGCAAATTTAAGTTCTCTGTGGGCTCCGATCCTGGGATACCCGATAATAGATGTCTGCATGTCAGTAATCCTCCTCTTGATTGTATGTGTCGAGTATAAACCTACGCTTCAAGTAGGTAAAATATCAAAAAGTTTCGGTTGTCCATAGATTTTTCCTATGGCGTTTGATATATTACATATGTAATCTATATCAAGAGGTTTGATCGAATGACTTTAAAACAACTGCAATACATCATTACAGTAGCAGATACAGGGAATATAACCGAAGCGGCAAGAAAGCTTTTTATCGCGCAGCCGTCATTGACCGCATCCATTCATGAGCTTGAAAGCGAATATGGTATCACTCTTTTTACACGTGGAAACAAGGGTGTTGAATTGACGCCCGAGGGAGATGAATTCTTAGGATATGCCAGACAGGTTCTCGAACAGGCCAACCTTATCAATGAAAGATATACAGGGAAGCCCGGAGGAAAACAAAGATTCTGCGTCTCGGCTCAGCATTATTCATTTGCCGTCGAAGCATTTGTTAAACTTCTTAAAGAATACGGCGGCGAAAAGTACGAATTTCATATGAGAGAAACCCAGACCTATGAAATAATCGATGATGTAGCACATTTAAGAAGCGAGATCGGAATTCTCTATATAAACAGTTTCAACGAAACCGTGATCAGAAAAACACTTCGTGATAACAATCTTTCATTTAACAGGATCTTTAAGGCCAAGCCTCATGTATTTTTAGGAAAAGAAAACCCGCTGGCGAAGAAAAAGAAATTAACACTTGAAGATTTAAAACCTTATCCCCGCCTTTCGTATGAGCAGGGAAGTCACAATTCTTTTTATTTTTCCGAAGAGATCTTAAGTACTGTTGACTGCGACAAAGAACTTGTGGTATGCGATCGTGCCACACTTTTTAATATGCTGATAGGATTAAACGGTTATACCATCTGCAGCGGTGTGATCAGCGAAGAATTAAACGGTCCAAACATCATCGCAAAACCTCTGGATGTTGACGATTATATGGAGATCGGATATATCCTTCCGCAGGCAATACACCCTTCACAACTTACTGTCCGTTATATCGATTACTTAAAAAAACTATCGCCAAAACGCTAGAAAGCCTCCATACCAAAAAGAGTCCGGAATATATCATTTCAATTCCGGACTCTTTTCTTTCAACCGAATCATTCATCGGTATATTTGTATTTTCTTAATTTGTACCAAAAGACTATGCACATTAACGTACCCGCAACACCTAGGATAAACATCATAAGTGCCGCGCCCGAGCCTTTGCCTGTTCCAAATAGGAAATTCATGGCCGGACCTGCCTTGCTCATTACGGGTTCGCATACATCATCAACCATCAATCCTCCAAGCATAAGGCCTATCGGAATGGTAAAAAACTGAAGTGTGTTTCTGCATGCATATACTCTTCCCTGAAGTTTTGCAGGGATCGTATTTCTCATGATCACATTCTGGTTTGCTGCCATAACAGGAACGAAAACCCATCCCAAAAACTGGCTTATGCACCAGAGCACGGGAAGTCTCGAAAACGCGAGAAGAAAATTCTCGGTCGAGAGCGAAAAGAACATGGATAAGAAGATAATCTTCACCCTGTCTTTCGGTTTCGGTAATACTGTCACAAGCAAGCTTCCGACAACCATCGCTATCCCAGAAAAAGATGTCACGAGTCCGAGCATATTGTTACCGCCTCTCGGATTCGGAATGACATACGCGGGAAGTGTCGCATCAAATGCGGATGCGATAAAATTTACTCCCGACATAAAGAGGATCACATAAAGGATCATAGGATTCTCTTTTAAGTATTTAAGGCCTTCCTTCGCAAGACGAAGTATGCCTTCTTTTTCCTCTCCGTCCGTCGGTATATCGGGTACTTTTATAAACACAAGAAGTGCACCAAAAGCGATGGCAAATGTTATCAGGTCGATCGCAATGGCTGCATCGAGTCCCGCAAGTCCGTAGACTGCCGCCGCGATGATCGGATTGCCGATAGTTATCATAGATCTTGATAACGACTGAAGACCGCTCGTTTTCTGATAATACTCTTTGGGTATTATCATCGTGTACGCAACTTCCGATGCAGGCTGCTGAACCGTATTCATAAGACCGGAAACAGCATTTATCAGATACAGATGCCATACACAAAGCATATCGGTCTTATAAAGCACAAAAACCGCTATCGTACTGAGTGCCGCCAAAAGATCGCATACGAGCATCGTCTTTTTCTTATCGAATTTATCCGATAACGCACCCGCAAAAATGCTCATAAGAACATAGGGTGCATATGTACAAATTCTAAGTGCTGCCGTACTTAAAGCTGAACCTGTTTTCTCATAAAGCCACAACGTTAATGCAAATGCCGTGATCGCACTTCCAAGCTGTGACAGACTCTGGGTACTCCAAAGTATATAAAAATCTCTTAATTTATTTTTTGTTTTCATTTCTTTGCTCCTTTTTATTTATTTCTTTAAAGAGCAAAGCCTGAGGATAAGATCATCCTCCACACAGCATCCTCAAGCTCTGCATGGAGCATATGCTTCGCAACGGACCATGTTGCACCTCCGTGATTTTTTTATATTATAATTCCTTCTCATAGCAGAAGAAATCCTGCTCATACATAAAGCACTCACCGACTGTTTTATATCCGAATGAATCGTATAAACGAAGAGCTTTCGGATTGTGTTTATTGACTATGATATGGACCCCTTTATAGCCGCGTCTTTTCAGTTCTTCATGCAAAAACGCAAGCATAATCCTGCCGATCCCTTTTTGCTGGGAATCCGGAAGGACGCAAATTCTTGCGAACTCGGCTTCGGGCTCCAGATCTTTGTTCCAGTACGGAAGTTTGTTCACTTCTTCGTCGTCTTCTATCGACATCGCACCGTATATTTTATTGTCTGACTTATATACATACAGAGCGTCTCTTGATAGATCAAAATCTATTGTTTCATTTGAAGGATATTCATCACTCCAGGGACACCCTTCTCTTCCTATCTGTGCATGATACAAAGCGAGAAGTTCTTCTCTGTCTTCTTCTTTTGCCAAGACTATCTCGTAATCCATATCCGTTCCTTCCGTAAGAACTTTTATTCATTGTTTTTCAGCATATGAATACAGCTGAGTACAACATACATATTATACTATAAGTCATTATAAAAACATTAATTTGTATCAACATTTTCTTTTTTCTCCAAGGGATCTTTCCGGGAACGATGAGATTGTGTCCGCCCAAAGATTGAAAAAATGTCCGTTCCGTGAGAAAATAAAGTGCAATCTTTCAATAAAAAGCAATAAAAAAGAGAGGTAGTATATATGAGAAAAACAAAGATCGTATGCACAATCGGCCCTTCAAGCGAAAGCCCCGAGATGATCGAAAAATTATGTTTAGCAGGAATGAATGTTGCAAGATTGAATTTCTCGCATGGTACTCATGAAGAACATTTAAGAAGGATCCGTACTATAAGGGAGATCAGCAATAAGCTTAAACTTCCGATCGCGATCCTTTTGGATACAAAAGGTCCCGAATTCAGGATCAAGACATTTGAAAACGGCAAGATCTCTTTAAAGGCCGGTGATGAATTCACTTTCAGATCAGATAACTCTTTGGGAAATGAGAAAGGTGTCAGTGTCAATTTTGAAGGCCTCTCACGCGACGTTAATCCCGGAGATCATATTTTGGTCGCAAACGGTCTTATGGATTTCGTAGTTAAAAAGATAGACGGAGAGAACGTTGTCTGCGAAGCTCAGAATGACGGTGTACTTTCCGATCGTAAAAGCATGAATTTCCCCGGAAAGATAATGAGTACCGAATTCTTAAGTGAGCAGGACAAATCCGATATTCTCTTCGGCATAGAAAACGAAGTTGATTTCATCGCATGTTCTTTCGTATCAAGAGCTCAGGACCTTAAGGATGTACATGATTTTCTTAAAGCGAACGGCTCGCCCGATATAGAACTGATCGCAAAGATCGAAAATCAGCCCGGTATCGACAATATCGAAGAGATATGCGAATTATGCTCCGGTATCATGATCGGCCGTGGCGACATGGGTGTGGAGATCGCTCCCGAAAAACTTCCCGCGGTTCAGAAAGTCCTTATCACCAAGTGCAGACTTTTAGGTAAAAGAGTCATTACCGCTACCGAAATGCTCGAATCAATGATCAGTTCACCTCGTCCCACAAGAGCCGAAGTATCCGATGTTGCCAACGCAGTTTATGACGGCACTTCAGCAGTTATGCTCTCAGGAGAGACAGCTGCCGGCAAGTATCCCGAGCAGGCAGTAAAGATGATGGCATCCATAGCTGAAGCAACCGAAAATGAGATCCATTACGATAAACGTTTTTACAATTATTCGTTCGAGATGAAAAACAATGTCGACTGCATTTCACATGCCGTATGCGGTATGGCGATCGATGTAAAAGCCAAAGCGATCGCTGTTTGCTCGATCTCCGGTATCACGGTAAGAATGGTATCGAGGTTCAGATGCCCCGTTGATATAGTCGGTATCACAACAAACGAGAAAAGTCACAGGAGACTTGCTCTTTCATGGGGCGTTACACCTGTTTTATGCGAGACCTTTGAATCCACGGATGTTCTTTTCTACTTTGCCCAGAAGACCGCTACAGAGATGTTCAATCTTGAGAAGGGTGACAATGTGGTTATCACCGGCGGCATGATCAACGGTATGTCCGGTAATACGAATCTTATAAAGATAGCAACGATATAAGTTTGAAAGATAAAAGTTCAATCCGATATGGTCAGCCTTGGACTAAAACTCTTTGTGGCAGTAAATACATCCGTACATATTTCTTTCCTGCTCCCTGCCACAATGCGGACATTTAACCATTTTTCTCTTTTGGATCTCCATTTTACTGATGCCTTCCGATACAACGTAGGGCTTTTTGCATTTCGTGCAGATCGCTGCCTCTTTTGTAGGATCAACTTCCTGAATCGCATTGCAATTGGTACACCTTGCGGAAACTATTCTCACGCCTCCGTTTTTAACAGTTGAAACAAAAGCGTCTATATTGGCGGCAAGATTATCTATCGCGCCTTTTTCACCAAGCAGCTGTGCCTGCTTTAAGCTGAATGCTTTCGGCAGATCTTCTACTTTGTCACAGGCAAAGAAAATCTGTTTATCCTTGTTGTCTTCTTTTAAACGAAGGAATCTGCTCCACTCATTTTTAACCCAGGTCGCTTCAAAATATTCCGGTTTCGTTCCGATAACGACCATGGCCGTTGCACTTTTAAGAGCTGCAAAAATATAGGGTTCAAACTCGATTCCGATCTTATCCCTTAATGTAACCTTCGAGAAGAAAACTTTGTATCCGTATTCCAAAAGCTTATCGTATAACTGACTTGCTATCGCACTGTCTTTTGTCTGAGATTTGGTTTCGGCATCTGTTTCTTTGTAACAGATAAAAACATCATAAGGTCTTTCGTTCGCAGCGATATTTAAATAGTCTTTCTGGATCTTATATATCTCTTCTGCTGCCGCAGTTAATTTTTCTTTCTGCTCTTCATCGCAAAGTTCCAATGCATCAATAAATGTCTGGGAAGCGGTAATGCTTTCATCCTTGATCCTGTGAAGAGTCGGAATGTATTTGCTTGAGACAGGATCCTGAACATATTCTATTCCGTATTCGCACAGAGTCTGTGACCATAAAATATCTGCGAAAGGCGGATTGCTTTCAAGGATTTCGTCATATACTTTAAAAGCTTTATCAAACTCGCAATGCTGTCTTAAGCTGTTAGCTTTATTCAACAGATCTATATAATTTCCGGTTTCACCGCATATAATGTTGGTCACTCCGCAGTACTCACATTGGCAAACCGAACTGACTATCTTAAGTGCGCCGCCGCAACTCTGACATCTTAATGCTTCAACCTGCATATCTATCCTCCTGATTAACAAGTGTGAATTCAATTATCGCTTATTATATTTTACTATATGTAATCCGGGAATATACAGCAAAAATATTAAAATACAATGGTATATTTTTCGTATTTAGTCGCCGAACCGAGCAACCCAAAGTTATTCAAACATCTTAGGAATAAATATCCTCAAATATTTATCCCAATATTCCATGTCATGCTTACCCTTATCTTCTATGTAGACATGTTCAATTCCCTCTGATTCAAGGAATCTGTGGAACTCTCTGTTATTTTCTAACAAAGAATCCTCATCACCGCAGGTCATGTAGATTTTAGGGCATTCTTTGCCGTTGGCTTTTATTTCTTTTATGAGCGTTTCCGGATTGTTCCTGCTTTCGAGCAACTTCGCAGGATCGCCGAAACACTCTCTGAAATACTCATAATTGGCTACTTCGTTTCCTTCGCCTTCCTTCAGGCTCGCTACTTCATGCATGATCAGTGCGGCTGAAAGTGCCGTAACCTGTCCAAACCTGTCCGGATAATAAAGCGCGGTGTGCAGCGCTCCGAATCCGCCCATGGAAAATCCCATGATGTAAGTGTCTTCTCTTGTTTTTGCGAGGCCGAAAACTCTTCTTACATAATCTATAAGCTCCTCACCGATGAATTTACAGAATGCATGTCCTGTTGAAATTCCGTCCAGCCAGAAAGAATTCTCTCCGTTTGGAATCACAACCGCAAAATTATACTTATCCGCGAGATACCAGGGCACCCAGTTATCCGCATCGCCTGTATATCCGTGAAGCAGGAACAGCGTCTTGACCGGACGATTTGCGTACTCTGACTCGTTCGGCTCATGCTCCCTGAAATCATTAGGCAGATACATATTAAATGTCGTAAATCTTCTCAAACAGTTTGAATAAAAGCGAACAGAAATATTTGCCATGTTTTTCTTCCTTTCTATGGATGGTTGGAATACTTTCTTAATTATTTTAACATATCGATAAAGGCTCTTGAAAATGTCACTATTTATACTCTAAAACAATAGTCACTCCGGCATCCATGGTCATGGATTTAAGTTTTATTTTTTTACCTTTTTTGAGTGTTAACTCTTTTAATGCTTCTCCGTTAAGATTGACCGTACCGTCGGAATTAGCTTCAATAAGACATCCTGTAAGCTCAAATTCAATTTCATCGTCACTGACTGATTTAACCGTAACAGTCGAGCTGAATCCATTGTAAACTTCATCACCGACGTTAGGAGCATAAGCAATCGGCTTCTTGGAATTCCTGTCGGAAGCAGTAACGAAAAGGCCATCATTTGCATTATTATCAACGTGTTCGAGATCTACAAGCGAAACAGAAGCCGTAATAGATTTAATCACCTGATCTTCAAGTATCACATTATCACTTATTGTAGTGGAAACGGAAATATGCACACATCCTTTTTCGTAAGTGGAAAGAGTAAAACTTTTTCCGTAGCTGACATCATCTATCAACTCAAACCCTTCATTTTCAAGATTTTCTTTGGCATCTTTGTATGTATCGCCGCAATAAACTCCGAGAACATTATAATCCGATTTTTCACTCAAATTTATTTGAGTTATAACCTTTTTATCATATTCATCCAGATGTTCTGCATAACTTTTTACAAGAGAATCATTGCTTGCTTCACCATAAAGATTTCCCACGTCCTGCATCACCACGCCGTTTTTCATTTCACCAAGGAGTAAAAAAACGTAATCACTGTGAGTATTGACGTAATCTACTATTGCATAATCTTTATCAGATATATCCGTAATGACAATGTCACTGTTTCTGACAATGCTTACGCCTTCATCTTCCACCGGTGTTGGCTCATCTTCATCGTCAATTACAGGTGTCGGCAAAGAATTGTTAGGCAAATTATTGTTCGGTATAATCTGACATGCCCCAAACATAAACCCCGATAAAAGAATTCCTCCGAATATTAAAGATCGGAAAGCCGTATTTTTATTTATCATATTTTTCTCCCATATTCTGTATTCTTTGATAATATTTCTTTCAAAAGACTTATCTTTATAACTATATACGAATACGAAAATCTTTTTTATTGCAGTTATTATATCAAACTGCCTTCATATCTTTCAATTTCATTCAATAAAAAAGAACGAATCAAGAAATTCATCACGATTCGCTCTTTGCATTTTCCATCTAAAACAACACAGAAACCCCGTCCCGGCGTCAGATTGTTATCATGAGATGTTCGTTGGCAATGTCGTTAAACACCTCACACTTTGTATTGCTTAAATCATAAACATGAACGATATCCGAAAGTATTGAATTCTCCGTAAAACGCGAAACCATATCCGAAAATTTTTCAAGTTTTTCGGGATGAAAATGAATTGTTTTTCCATCATGAAATACTGCCGTGTAAAGTATCCCGGCTTCAACAAGATCCTGAAAAATATGACTTCCGTAAGACAGTTCGGGGTTATAGCCTGCCTTGGATTCTTCCGTTTCGCATATTATCTCATAAGCACTTATATCCGAAAAAGCTGTAGGTACACCAAGTTCCGGAGAAGAGGTTCCGACACGTCCCGGTACGATTAACATCATGTGCTTATTTTCATCACGATAATGCCAGTTGATTTTTCCGACCAGTTTTGCGACAAGGTCTTTATCTTTATAGGGCATATTGTAATATTTTACGGGATCCACATATACGATATAATCAAGACTCATCGTCTTGCACATTCCCATTGACGAGCCCTTGCTCTCAAGAAAGATTCTCTCTTCTTTTACATCAGGCGGAATGACCGTTCCGGAAGTTCCTTTCTGCACCTGAAGGGGTCTGCACTGAAGAAGATCAACCGAATACTCGCCGTTCTCCGAAATGTTGATTGTAAACTCCGTATCAACCGGATACTCATATTCTTCTTCGATACAGTGAAGCATTCTTCTCATCTGATCCATAAGGGTTTTATTTTCAACAAGGCCTTTACAGGATATGAACTGAACCTTTCGATTCTGCCCCATTTCACGAAGCCTCGATTCAGCCTCGTAATCATGCTCTAAAAGAATCTTTTCAAGATACATCGGGATGTCGGGTTTCAAATCATCAAGAGACAGACGTTTTAAAGTCTTTTCGGATATATTGATAACTTCCGCCTTGCCCTGTGAAAACTTATGCTTGTCCGCCGATGACGAATAGGATGTTCTCTCGGGCATATCAAGGTTTACGATTCTCGGATACGATCCTTCCGTTCTGTCTACCGCCGATGTTCCAAGTCCCATGACAAGGCGGAGCATTCCGGCACTCGGATCGGAATTTTTCATAACCCTGTAGGGACTGAAGGAATATCCGACTCCTGCTGCACACGGCATATAATTGGCTCCGTAATACGAACCTGATACACGCTGTATCAAAAGGGCCATCTGTTCGTCTCTTTTATCCAATCCTCTTCGTTTACGATAATCAAGTGCCGAGAGACTCATAGAGCTTGCATAAACAACTTTAATCGCATGTTCGAATTCTGCTAACCTCTCCTCCAAGCTTCCTCTGTTGACGCAGAAAACTGACTCATATTTTCCCGCAAATGCGTTACCGAAACCGTCCTCCAGGATACTGCTTGAACGAATGATATAAGGATCCTGTCCATAGTACTCAATGATCCTTGTAAACCGGCTTTGCATTGAATCGGAAAAAACTCCGCCCATGATTTTCTCGGCAAACTCGTTTGCCAGAGTAAAATAACCTTCGTCGGTTCTCTGTTTGATTCTTGTGTCCCAAAGATTATTGTCAACGATGTAAGTGTAATACACATCAGAACCCACATAAAAAGAATCATGTGGCTCGAGTACTTCACTGATATCTTCTTCCTTGTTTCTTATTATAGCTCTGGCCAGCAGCATGCCGCATGCTTTTCCGCCGATCATCCCCGTTCCTACCATATGATCTCTGACCGCAAAATAATCTTCGGGAGTAAAATTCTCCTTGACCATTTTTCGCATCTTTTCATCACGGGTCATCATGATATTGCACATTCTCGAACAGTCTTCGGAGATGTCCTCTCCTTTATCTTTTAAAAGCTTAACACCGTTAAAAAATCTGTCCCATGAATCAGAGTACTGTTCTTCGGCAGAACGCTGTGCATTGCCGAGAGTCTGATAAAAACGGCTTGAGATTACGCCATCGAGAATAGGTCTGAAATGACCGTTTTCGGGATTATACGTATGGGGTAAAAACATTGTATCGGAGTTTCTCTCCCATACCTTCTCCGGACGAACGTATATATTCTTTTTATCCGAATAAACATCAAAGAAAAGCTGCGTCGTATTAAGTATTTTATTAATCGCCTGAACGGAATGTTTTCCCCTGATGATCGGGAAAAACGCAACAGTATCAAGAATAAAAAGAAACGGACACGTAACCCTGAAAAAATTGCCCATCATAAGATCTGTAGCCCATGCCGTCTGAAGTTCGGAAAGACAATCAAAAACATAAAAAGCATCCCTGCCTTCTTTATCTATAACGTTATGGATGTCAACCGTAAAATTTTCGAATCTGTGCGAAAGATGTACGTGCACGGTTTTAACTTCTTCGCATGGTTCAATAAGACGTTCATGGCTTGCAAATCTGAAATAAATAATATTTCTTTTATCCTCTATTGCCTGTCTGACATACGGTTCCATAAATAAACGAAACTCGCTTAGATCAGACACACGCCATACGACATTATCTCCAAGCCTTATGTAATCAAGTGCCTCATCCATTTCCGGTATTCCGCTTTTAACTTTATCAAATGCTGCCATTTTACACCTCCAAATCCTCTAACCAGAGCGCTGCCGATGCATCAGACGGCATTCGCCAATCACCTCTCGGAGATAACGATACCGTACCGACTTTAGGACCATCGGGAAGGCAGCTTCTCTTAAACTGCTGCGAAAAGAATCTTTTGAAGAAATTCCTTGCGGCATTAACAAGTTCGTTCACTTCAACTTCAGGATATGCTTTGATGGCATATGCTGCTGATCTTGCAGGTTCAAAGCCGTATCTTAATGTGTAAAACAGGAAGAAATCGTTCAGGTCATATTTACCGATCTTCTCTTCGGTCTTTTGCACTATCTCTCCTTCCTTATTGGGAGTCAGTTCCGGAGTAATCGGAGTGTCGCATACGGATAAGATCACATCTTTTAATTTCTCATTTCCGCAAGTATATGCGTATGTTCTGCAGATATACTGCACGAGAGTTTTGGGGATCGATGCATTAACTGCATACATTGACATATGGTCTCCGTTGTATGTACACCAGCCGAGTGCAAGTTCCGAAAGATCGCCTGTTCCAACTACCAGGCCATTTTTCATATTTGCGGCATCCATGAGGATGTAGGTACGCATTCTCGCCTGTGCGTTTTCGTAAGTAACATCTCCCTCGCCCTGATAAGATTCCTCGTGACCCAGCTGCGAAAGATGATAGTTTACTCCGTCTTCAATTGAAACCTCGTGAGATTCGTCTGCAAGCAGTTCCATCAAACGTTTTGCATTATCGAATGTTGTCCTGGTTGTATTTCCTCTGTTAGGCAATGTGTAGGCAATAATTCGGATATCATTAACCAGTTTTTTTGCTTCATGACATACCAAAAGGGCAAGGGTCGAATCAAGCCCTCCGGATATTCCTATCACAAGATTTTTTATGCCTGTCGAACGAACTCTTGTAGCCAGTCCGTTGGCCTGAATTCGAAGGATTTTTTCGCATCGCGTTTCCCTTAATGCATCATCGCAGGGAACAAAAGGATTTCTAGCTATCGGATATTCGTATCGTTTTAATAAATCTGCCAGTTCTAAGATGCTTGCCTCATTGCTACCGATAGCTTTCATACAGACTTCAACTCTTCTGTATCCCATATTATTTTCATTTTCGAATGTATTCTGATGTCTTCGGTCATGCATGATCGCCTGCAAATCTATTATTGCCCTTTCTATGTGCGGATATTCGGGAAAGATACTTTCCTTCAGAATACTTCCGTTTTGTGCTATGATCGAATGTCCGGAAAAAACAAGATCCGTGCTGCTTTCGTCTGCGCCCGAAGATGCATATACATAAGCACTGTAACAGGAACCGCTCTGCTGTTTTACAAGTTCACGTCTGTAATCCTGTTTGCCGATTATTTCATCGGATGCGGAAAGATTTGCCAGTATGTTTGCACCCGCCAAAGCCGCGTGAGTACTCGGCTTATCAGGCACCCACAGATCCTCGCAGATTTCGACTCCGAGTACCGCTTTGCATGACGCATCTTCTGCCAGAATATCGACTCCGAAAGGTACATCTTCATCTCCTATTTTTACCGTTTCGTTTTTTATATCCCTGCCGGATACAAACCATCTTGCTTCGTAAAATTCAGAATAATTCGGTATGAAAGATTTGGGAATCAAGGCTTTTATCTTACCGTCTGAAAGGACTCCTGCGCAGTTATAAATGCTGTTGGCATACCTGAACGGAATACCCGCAACTACAGTCAGATTTTTTTCTTTTGTGGTTTTTGCAATTTCCGATAAAGCCTTTTCAGACTCTTTTAAGAGCAGATCGCTTTGAAAAAGGTCTGCCGAAGTATAACCGGTTACCGAAAGCTCCGGAAAAACTAAAAGAGCGCAGTCTTCACATTCATTTATTATGCCGATTATCTCTTTTGTATTGGATTTTACATCACCGATTTTTAATCGCGGGGTTGCCGCAGCAACCTGCATAAGTTTGTTTTCCATAATCTTCCTTCTTTTTTATCTTTCCACGCTAACCTATAAGATCATTCTGGAATCGGGACAAGTGTTCAAAAGGTAAAATCTGTCTGCCTCTGAAAAGTCCGCATCCGTCATTAATTAACTGATTATTGTAAGCCTTAAACATATTGACATCTATCTCGGAGAGATTAAGTTCCTGAAGCTTAATAAGCCTCTCATATGCCTCATCAAAAAATTTACATTCTCCAAGCGGAATGATATCCCTTCCCGTGCTGTTTTCTTCCTGTCTTTTTTCATATCCGAAATGGTTGGCATCTCCAATCTCGGCATAATCATCCATATCCTTGGTTCTTAGCTGAACCTCTGTATAGCATCTGGTGAGATTATCGTAAAAAGTTATATGTAAAGATCTGTAGCCCTGCGGTCTGGGATTAAAAACATAATCTCTGTAATACAATTGATTTGATTCGTTCAGCAAGGGATTCTCCTCTCCGTTACGGTATTCGGATAGTTGCGGAGTAAAACCCTTCTCTTCCAGAAAAGTCGGAAGATCGTTTGCAATCTTATACAGATATTTTAATTCCTGTTCTTCGCGGTTTTCTCTGTCGTTCACATGGCATTGAGGCAGAGAGATCACAATACGATATGCTATCAGATCCCTGAAATATCCAAGATTATTTTTTATCTCTGCTTCAGTGGGATACTTGCCGGTTTTCAAGAAATATTCATGAATATATTCCAATATGTATCTGTTGAATTTTTCTTCGGCACGGATCAATGACTTGATTCTCCCCTTAAAAGTAAATGCAAGAAAAGGATATTCTCTAGTCATATAAAGATAAAAATCTTTAATCCTGTTGGACTGGGATGTCAGAAAATCCGTATGCTCCAATAATTCAATTATCTGTATGAGATAATTGCTGTGTGCAAGATTTATTGAATTATGCGACAGTATCGCATCGTTTTTAAGGTCTTCCGAATATCTTAGTAATATCTTTAATACCGTATCTCCTGAATACAAATAATCATTAAGTGTTACCATTTGTCACCTCTGCAAAAAGAAAAGGCGCTTCATCCTTACGGACGAAACGCCTTTGTTTCTCTGTCTTAAATAATGATATCACTCCGGTTATGTAAAATCAACAAAAACTGTCAGAACCTGCAAACAGCAGAAATCATAATATTTTACTTCAGATTGTCTTCAAAAAACTTTTGAATCTTTTCGAAAGGAATGATCTTTTTGTCTCCGCCATCATACAGATCTGTATGAACAGCATCCGGAATGATCATAAGTTCCTTATTGTCTGCATACTTGCTGTCCTTTATCATGTTGGCATAAGCATCTTTTGAAAAATAACATGAGTGTGCTTTTTCGCCATGGATCAACAGGATAGCGCTTCTTATCTCATTACTGTATTTCAATATCGGCTGATTAACAAACGACTCGCATCCTATAACGTTCCAGCCGCCGTTTGAATTAAGGGAACGCTTGTGATATCCTCTGTCGGTCTTGTAATAATCATA
>JAEEGJ010011564.1_pt1 | contig 22340 bp, 17 predicted proteins | sample 8958761 | NCBI WGS metagenome assembly JAEEGJ01 (sample SAMN16246546, study PRJNA631951) | gut metagenome | biome: gut microbiome; feature: rumen; material: RS-attached | host: Bos | place: Iran: Karaj | collected 2018-10 | reverse complement strand
AAACCTCGGCGCCGACAATTCATAACTCACCGCCGATCCGTTCTTAAGCGAGATCAGCAGGAAAAGGGCATGTAAAGGAATATCCCTACGATTTTACTTGCTGGGTACTTGCCGAAGAACCTTGATATAAAATAAATAGCCCGCTCAATAAGAAACGGGCTAAAAGGCTAACTATTTGATTATCAAATCAATATTCTTCCTCGTTCCATATATGGAGTATTGTCTATAATTGATTTTATTATCAAGCAGTTACAACAATGTTCAAAATCTCGGATAGTTACTGGGAAAGTCTGAGGCAGGGTAATAGTCATCAACTGACATGATGAATCCCATTTTTACTATCCCTGGAAAAAACTACTCTTTTGTGAAATACAATTGACCGCAATAAGAACACCCAAACTTTGGCTTGGGAATGTATGTTTCTTCACCATTCTCATTTACTTCTATCCAACCGGGCATGCAACCCCCTAATAATAACTTCCCATTTTTTGCCTTTTTTAATCCAATGTCAGAAGGAAGACCATATAATATTGGAACAATCTTGTGTCCACAAATCTGACATTTTTTTGAATCCTTGTTTAGTTCGATAGGCTCTGCACTGAAATTAGGCAAACGATGAACCCATACTTCCTTGGCAGGCGCACAAGAAATAAACAATAGAAGTATCAACGAGAAATAAAAACTTTTCATATGAATTGTCTATCCCAGCTTTTGATCATCTGGGAATGGGAGCTCTTCCGGCGATTGGATGTGGTCTATGGCCTTATCACGGGATATTACACTTTGCCCCAGGCGTTTTTCAACTTCTTTTCGGGCTGTTTTAGCAACATCAGCTCCTTCCTTAGCAACTCCTGCATTCTCTGACAAACCCTCCGGATTGCGCTGCTTGCTGAGTTCTGTCGCCGTTTCTTCCGCAAGAGCATTCAGAAGCAGCTCCATATTGGTCATGTTGTCCCGCAAGTTCTCCTTAGTCAGGCCCTTGTATTTCTTATATTCACGTGTGGTCAAACCACTCCATGTCTTAGACATAAGGTCGGTCAGGAAGGCAAAATCCACTTCTTGTGTTACTCCACCTCTCTTCCATTCATCTGTGAGACCTTTGCGAATCTCAATAGTCTTGATTCGTTGGTTAATCCATGCCTCCGAATACCCCAGACGACGATAATCAGCTATGGCCTGGTCAATACTGCGTTCTGGATCTATGGCCTGATTAATCCGCTCCGCTGCAACCTGAGCCATCCATTGCTTGAAAGGTTCTGCTTTCTTGGAAGGGATGGACTGGATGATTCTGAACGCTTGCTGCATATCGGTGACGTCAGTACTATACTTTTTTCCATCTTTGGGTGAGACCATTTTCAGTTGGTAACAATTTGATACCAACTCAAAGCCTTCTGCTATTAACCGTCCTTTCAATACTTTCCAGTACTTCCTGGCACCATCATAGTCCGGCTGTTCGGTCAAAATACCACAAATATCCACAATGGAGAAATACCATTCCTGTTTCTCCTCATCCCAAGCCGTCCGGATCTTCTTGTTCTCGAACAACTGTATCTTTTCTATATCGGACATAGCCTTATCGTTTTCTACAAATTTAGCCAAAATGCACCGTAGAAGCAAATATTCTTAACAATAAAAGCCCGTTCAAAAACGGGCTCTTTAAAGATGGTAACTATTTGATATTCAAATCAGTATTCCTCTTCGTTAAAGAAAAAGTCGTCTTTGGTCGGGTAGTCCGGCCAGATATCTTCTATGGTTTCGTATATTTCACCGTCATCCTCGAGCTCCTGAAGGTTCTCGATAACTTCTTCGGGGGCGCCGGAGCGGTTTGCGTAATCGATCAGTTCGTCTTTGGTAGCGGGCCAGGGTGCGTCATCCAGGCTGCTGGCGAGTTCAAGTGTCCAAAACATAGTAGTAGCGGTTTTCGAATTTCGCGCAAATATAGAGTTTTTTCCGGAATTCCAAAAGGGCCGTATCATCATTTGTTGTGATGACTTGCCAAAAGCTTTTGGAATTGGCCTAAATTCGCGTCGGAAAACAAATTATGCATTTATGAAAATAGTTATTTCGGCCATACTTCTGATAGTGGCCATCATCATCGAAAAGAATACCGACCTGCAGACCTGGCAGTATCTTCTGATATATCTGGTGCCTTATCTTATCGTAGGTTGGGAAACCCTCAAGGAAGGGGCGGAGAAACTGTTGGAAGGAGAAGCCCTGGACGAGGATTTCCTAATGGGAGTCGCCACCGTGGGGGCTCTTGCGATAGGTTTCCTGCCCGGTGCGGAGAGTCAGTTCCCCGAAGCGGTGTTCGTAATGCTTTTCTTCCAGCTGGGCGAACTCTTCGAGGAAATAGCGGAGGGACGGAGCCGCCGGAGCATATCGGCGCTGATGGACATAAGGCCCGATACTGCCAACCTCGAGACTGCCGAGGGGCTTAAAACCGTCGATCCCGGCAGTGTCAAGGTGGGGGATGTCGTAGTGGTGAAACCGGGGGAGAAGGTGCCTATGGACGGGCTTGTGCTGGAGGGATCTTCCGCCCTCGATACCAAGGCTCTTACCGGTGAAAGCGTGCCCAGGAGCATCTCTGCGGGGGATGACATCATCTCCGGCTGCATAAATCTCTCGGGCGTTCTCCGGGTGAAGGTGGGCAAGCCTTTCGGGGAATCTACCGCCAGCAAGGTGCTGGAGCTGGTGGAAAACGCCGCGGACAACAAATCCCGCAGCGAGTCTTTCATCACCCGCTTCGCAAAGATCTATACCCCGATAGTCGTCGGAGCCGCAGTGCTCCTGGCCATCATCCCTCCTCTGGCGGGCGGTGGCAACTTCGCAACTTGGCTCTACAGGGCCCTGACCTTCCTCATCGTATCCTGCCCTTGCGCCCTGGTGATATCGGTGCCGCTGAGCTTCTTCGGCGGAATAGGAGGTGCTTCCCGCCGCGGAATCCTGGTAAAAGGGTCCAACTTCCTCGAATCCCTTACCCGTATGCGTACGGTCGTGTTCGATAAGACGGGTACCCTTACCGAGGGAGTCTTCCAGGTGACGGCCGTGCATCCCGAGCTGATAGGGGAGAAGGAACTGTTGCATCTTGCCGCCCACGTCGAGAGGCATTCCACCCATCCCGTGGCAGAGGCCCTGAGAGAGGCTTATGCCGATGAGGCAGATGATTGCAAGGTGGAGGATGTCCGCGAGTTCGCCGGCAAGGGCGTGCAGGCGACAGTGAACGGCCGCAGGATCAGCGCCGGCAACGAGAAGATGATGGAAGAGGCCGGAGCGAAGATCCATTCTTGCGACAAGTGCCACGGAGAGGGAACGGTGGTGCACGTTGCTATCGACGGCGAATACGCCGGCCATATAATGATATCCGACAGGGTTAAGGCCAGTTCCGCCGAGGCCGTCGCCATGCTGAAGGATGCGGGAGTGGAAAGGACCGTGATGCTTACGGGGGACGCCCGCCCGGTTGCGGAAAGCGTCGCCAAGGAAGTCGGGCTGGACGGATTCGCCTCCGGACTTCTGCCTGCCGACAAACTCTCCGAATTGGAGAATCTAATCCTATCGGCGAATGACAAGACTACGGTCGCATTCGTCGGGGATGGAATTAACGACGCTCCCGTGCTTGCCAGGGCCGACATAGGCATAGCAATGGGCGCCCTGGGCTCGGATGCTGCCATAGAAGCAGCGGATGTGGTGCTGATGGACGATGACCCCAGGAAGATTGCCGAGGCCGTGAAAATCGCCCGCAAGACAGTTGGGATCTCCCGTCAGAATATAATCTTCGCCATAGGAATAAAGCTTGCCGTACTGTTGCTGGCGGCCTTCGGATTGGCGCCGATGTGGCTGGCTGTGTTCGCCGATGTGGGTGTGACGGTAATCGCCGTCTTGAATGCAATGAGGACGCTCGCTTGAGCGCCCTCATTTTTTATTCTCTGCTGAATTCCGGTTTGGGATCGGCCCGTCTCTGAAGGACGTATAGGCCGTTCCGGCCTTCTTTCTCGGCATCCAGGGCCTCCTGGCGGAGTTCGCCTATGGGGCCGGTCTGGTTCTTGTCGATGATCAGGCCCAGTCGCATATCGGGGAATTCGGTGAGCATATTGTAGTCACCGTTGCTGTCGCCTGCTACCAGAACCGGATCGCGCCAGCCGTAGAGGGGAGCGACGTAGGACTTGATGGCCGCGGTCTTGCCCTCCTTGTAGGGCCTGATGAAGAAGGGAGTGTACTCCTGTTTCACAAGGTCCTCGGGGTTGTGCTTGAGGCGTATTGCGAATACCCTGGTGCTGTCCAGGCCAAGATACTCGGGGTCGCAGGCCATTGCTTCCACCACGGCTTCCAGCGAGGCCGAGAAGATATATACGTCTATGCCGTTGGCTTCGAGGGCCTTGTAGAGCCGGCGCATCTCGTCGCTGAGGGCCAGGCCGTCGGATACGGGCATGGAGACCTTGCCGGCGGCACCCATTTCGGGACTCTCCCACACAAGCTCCTGCAGACACTCCTTCGCCACCTGGTCGGCAACGGCCTGTTTGACCAGGGCGCTCATTTCCGTGGTAGTCATATTGTGGAAAAGGGCCACTATTATCATAAGGCCTTCCCGGTAATCGAAGGTCTCGTAGGTACCCTCGTATAGGGCCATAAGCTTGGCGCGGAAGTCCTCGTATTCCGGGGTCTTCCTGGCTTCGGCGAGCTGCTCCTCGGTGATTTCTTCCCCACATCTGACTCCAGCGGCGGAAGTGATGGCCCTGTAGTCGGACTCTATGTCCTTGATGAGCATCCTTGCGCTTATACCTTCGGCTCCGGCACCGGTGAGTACGGTGTCAAGATCGGGAATCTGAGGGGCGAAGAGGCCCCAGACCTCTTCCGGAGTGAAGCGGAGGCGGAGATTCTCGAGCTGCCAGCCCATTACGGCCAGTTCGACATCCTGCATCACGGTGGTGTTGTCGTAGTCGAACACGGCGTAATTCATATTGTATTCTGCGCCGGCGCTTTCCTTCTTGCAATCTTTCATCAGTTTGCACAAGGCCTTGTAGGGCGCTTCGCTCCAGTTGCCCCTGGGCATTGGAGCGCTGCAAGCGGCTGCCAGGAGAGTGGCAGCCGCAAGGAATGTCAGTGTGGTTTTTTTCATCTGATCAGCAATGCTCTACATATTCTTCGGGGAATCCATCCCGCTGCCACCGGCCGCTGTAGCCGAGCCCTTCTGGGCGTCTATGACATCGTCGTTGGTGATGGATCTCTGGGTCTTTTTGACCTGGACGTTGCCCTTTCCGAAATTGTATGTCAACTGCAAAGATAATGATTTGAGCGGAATATAGACTTTTTGATTGACTTCTACGCCGTCACCATTGGTGTATACCTCGATTTTCATGTCTTTCATCGAGAAGTTGCTGAATCCCTGGAGGGTTACGCCGCGTTTCTCTTTGAAGAAATTGCGGGATACCGAGAGCGAGGCTCCGTTGAAGCCTGACTGCCAGCCCTGAAGGTTGTAGCTGCGTCCACTCACGAATACATTTGCACTGAGCCTGATATCGTAGGGGAGGGTCTGCTGTGCGCCGATTACGAAGTCGGGGCACCACCCGTGATTCTCCTGCCCGAGGACCTTGCTGTTGAAGTGGTCGTAATCGAGTTCGGCGTTGGCGTAGATCCTGGTATCCTTGACAGGGTTCCAGTTGAAGAAGGCGTTGAATCCGAAGCTATGGGAATCCACTATGTTGCCGTAGGTGGTCTGGATCACATTGACTGCAGGGTTCTCAGGGTCGGGGCCGAACTTGCGGTAGCTCTCTATTCCGCCTTCGCCATAGCGATAGTTTAAGCCTGCGCTGACCATGAACTTGGGAGAGAAGGAGTTGTACTTCAGGGCGATGTTGTGCTTCTTCTCGGGCTCGATGTCGGAGTTACCGTAACTGATGGAATTGTGGAAGGTCCTGTTGACGAAGGGGTTCAGATAGTTGATACCCGGACGGAAGATCCTCATATTGTAGGTAAGACCGATGTTCGAGGTGGCGCCCAGGTTGTACTGGAGGCTAAGGTCAGGCACCAGGTTGTCGTAGTTGCTGTCGTACTTGTTCCCATTGTCGAAACGTACATCCACGAAGGTGTGCTCGTAGCGGAGACCTCCCTTGAGGGAGAACATCCCGAAGCTTCCGGCATACTCCACATAGGCTGCGCCGATATGGTTGTAGTGAGTGTATTTTCCGTTGGGGGAATCGACCAGCACATATCCTGCGCCAAGGTCGTTGTATTCCTTGTTGGTGGCGTTGTTGTCGCGGAAGATGTACTTGACGCCGGTGCTGACGGTGTGGCCGGGGGCGATGGGAGTGGTGTAATCTCCCTGGAAAGTGTGCTCCTGGTTGCAGTTGTCGCTTATCACCTTGCGGTCGAAGACGGAAATGCCAACCGGATTGCTGCGTCTGTCTTCCATGTTGCTATAGAAAGGCGTGGAAGCGAAGCGGTAGGAAAGGGTGGTCATCCTTGCCTTGTTCGCTTTGAAGTTGTGCTGCCAGTCGATGCTGGCGTTAAGGCCGTTGGACTTGTTTTCGGCATTAATACTTCCATCGTAGCTGTACACGGGTGCGCCTGCCATCGAGGCTTCGGCATCCCAGGGACCTATCTGGCGGCCGCCCCACTTGCGGAGTGCCACGTTGGCGGAAATCAGGTTGAGGGTGTCGATTTCATAGCTGGCGGTAAGGTTGCCGAAGGTATATGAGCCCTTCTGGTCGACTCCGTCGGCGGTTTCCTTCAATAACATTCCGTCGCTGGTCTTGTATGTGCTGAACTGCCTGAGCCCTTTGATATTCGAGTTGCCGGCATAGCCGTTCACTCCTACGCTGAATTTGCCTTTCCTGGCATTGGCATACAGGCCGCCGTTCGCACCGGTGCGGGTGTCGGCTCCTGCGTAGATGGATCCGCTGATGCCATCGGGAATGGCGCTGGCACCGTTCTCCGACCTGGCGATGATGAGGTTGAGCACGCCGCCGGTGCCTTCAGCATCATACCTGGCACCAGGGTTGGTGATGACCTCGATACCCTTCACCGCGGAAGCGGGCATAGCCTTGAAAATCTGGGAGGGATTCGAGCTGAGCATGGGGTTGGGCTTGCCGTCCACATAGACCACGAAGCTGGAACTGCCGTTCACGGTGATGTTGTCCTGCCCGTCCACGGTGACCATGGGGACCTTGCGCAGCATATCCAGCACGGTGCTGGCCTTGGAATCCACGTCATTCTCTACATCATAGGAAATCTTGTCGGCTTCCATCTTGATGAGGGGCCTTGCAGCGGCGACAGAGGCGCTTTGCAGGGCCTGGACATCGTCCTGGAGGAGTATGGTTCCGAAATCGGTACTCTCGCCTTCGGGGACGAAGGTGCGCTCCTCGGTGATGCGCCCCATATTGATAACCTTAAGGAAATAGTCGGCTTCCGTGATGGTGCGGAGCTTGATGGAGAAACAACCCAGGGAGTCGCTGAGTGCGTAGCCAGCGAGGTTCTCGTTCTTGGCTTCACCTGCGAAAACCTGCACGACGGCGCCGGGCTCGGGCTCCTTGGTGACAGAATCGGCCACTTTGCCTTTTACTATGTGCTGCGCACTGGCAGAGATGCAAGAGAGGATCAAGGTGGCTCCAATCAACAAACTTCTAACTGATGTGTTCATATTTCGTAGTGTATTAGTTTACTATTACACCGCAAAGGTAGGCAATATTTTTAATTCTGCAAATATTAATCCAAAAATTTTGAGTTTTTTCTAAATTTGCAGCCCGTATGCTGGATAGGGAGAAAAGATTCCTGAAGAATTGGATGCTGCCGTTGGCCATGACGACCGGCGTGGCCGTGTACCTCGTCCTGCACTATGTCCCTTCGTTCGACGACACTTCATATATTAATATAGCGCGCAAGCTGCAGCCGCTGCTGGTGAGCATAATGCTTTTCCTGCAGCTGAACGTGGTCGCTCCTACCGACCTGCGTTTCCACAGATGGCACTTCCGCCTCCTTGCGGTGCAGGCCCTTTTCTTCGCCGCCGCCGCTTTTATCTCCATCAAGGTACCCGAGGGTAACGTCCGCCTGATGCTGGAGTGCGCCATGCTCTGCTTCATCTGCCCCACCGCAGCCGCCGCAGGAGTGATAACCGCCAAGATAGGGGGGAATCTCCCCGGGATAATGACCTATACGATCCTTTCCGACCTGCTGGCATCGGTGCTGATTCCTCTGATGATCCCTCTGGTGCACCCCTCCGCCGACATCAGTTTCTTCTCGGCATTCTGGGTGATAATCAGGAAGGTTTTCTCCATCCTGGTGCTTCCGCTGCTGCTGGCGTGGTTCATACGCTATGCTCTTCCCGGAGTGCAAAAATGGCTCGCCAGGTATGTGGGATGGGCCTTTTATGTGTGGGGGATAGGATTGGCCCTGGCACTATCTCTGGCTACCGGAGCCCTGGTCACCAGCCGCATAGCAGGGCTGGCCGCCCTGGGCATCGCGGTGGTGTCGCTGCTCTGCTGCCTCTTCCAGTTCTGGCTGGGCAGGAGGGTGGCAAGATGCTATTCCCACAGCGAATCCGTCACCGCCGGGCAGGCCCTGGGCCAGAAGAATACAGGCTTCATCATATGGCTCGGACTCAACTATATGACCCCCGTCACTTCGGTGGCCGGCGGGCTCTATGCGGTGTGGCATAATCTCGTAAACTCTTGGGAACTTTATCGTTACCGCAAAACAAACTGAAATCGGGTTGTTTATTATAAGGGATTTTTATATCTTTGTGGAACTATACAGGATTGATAATGAACCACAAGGCTATAATTATTACCGGAGGAGCTGGATTCATCGGCAGCCACGTCGTGCGCTTGTTCGTGAACAAGTATCCGGAATATAAGATAATCAACGTCGACAAGTTGACCTATGCAGGTAACCTTGCGAATCTCAAGGATATAGAGCAAAAGCCCAACTACCGTTTCGTTAAAGCGGACATATGCGATTTCGAGGCCATGCTGTCCCTTATGCAGGAGGAGAAGGTCGACGGAATCATCCACCTTGCCGCCGAATCCCACGTCGACAGGAGCATCAAGGATCCTTTCACATTCGCCCGCACCAACGTTATGGGTACCCTCAGCCTTCTGCAGGCTGCCAAGGTATATTGGGAGAGCCTTCCCGAGAAATATGAGGGAAAGCGTTTCTACCATATTTCCACCGACGAGGTGTACGGGGCCCTGAAGATGGACGGCTCCCTGTTCACCGAAGAAACAAAATATCAACCGCATAGCCCGTACAGTGCCGCAAAGGCCAGTTCGGACCATTTCGTCCGTGCATTCCACGATACCTACGGAATGCCTACGATAGTGACCAACTGCAGCAACAACTACGGGCCCTATCAATTCCCCGAAAAACTTATACCTTTATTTATCAACAATATCCGCCATCGCAAGCCTCTTCCCGTTTACGGAAAGGGCGAGAACGTGCGGGACTGGCTGTTCGTGGAAGACCACGCACGCGCCATCGACATCATCTTCCATAAGGGGAAGACCGCCGAGACCTACAACATCGGAGGCTTCAACGAATGGAAGAACATCGATATCGTGAAGCTGCTGATTTCCACGGTGGACAGGCTTCTGGGGCGTCCCGAAGGCGCCGACGACGATCTCATCACCTATGTGACGGACCGCGCCGGGCACGACCTGCGCTATGCCATAGATTCCCGCAAGCTCCAGAGAGAACTCGGCTGGGAGCCCAGCCTTCAGTTCGAGGAGGGCATAGAGAAGACGGTCCGCTGGTACCTTGACAATCAGGAGTGGATGGACAACGTCACTTCCGGCGATTACCAGCGGTATTATGAAGATATGTATAAAGGCAGATAACTCCCGTTATGATTCCTCGTAGAGTAGCCGATAATTTCAGGAATATCGTCAACTGGTATTTCAACAAGAGAGTAGCGCCTTTCTGGGCTTTGATCTTGCTGGATACCATACTTTTGCTGGCGACTTCCCTGGTAGTTTATGTGTCGTTCGTGGGCGTTGTGGAAACCAAGCAGGCTTTTCCTCAGCTCATCCTTACTTTCATAGTCCTGCTGATACCTTACATCATCGCTTTCAGGGTGTTCCATACCTACAGGGCGGTGGTGCGCTATTCCTCCTTCGTGGACCTTCTGCAGATCTGTTATGCAATGGTCTCCGGAGCCGTCGTGGCCATAGGTATCCACTATGTCCTCAATGAGTACGCCGGGCGTTTCTTCGCCGAGACCCGTACCGTGCAGATACTGGTGTCATCCGCCATCTCCACGGTGCTGATGATCCTTATCAGGGTCGTGGTGAAGACTCTTTACGACCTGATATACCAGTCTTCCGAGGCGGAACCTGCTTTCGTGTACGGCATACAGAGCGGGGGAATAGGCCTTGCCAAGAGCATACGCAACGAGAAGCCCGCGCGCTTCAGCATAAAGGGATTCATCTCCCACGACCCTTCCCTGGGTTATGCCCATCTGTTGGGAGAGAGGGTTTACGATGCCGACGAGCACCTGCCCGACATCATACGCAAGAACGGGGTGAAGGCCGTGCTGATTTCGCCGCTTCGCCACGAAACCTTCCGCCGCAATCAGCATCTGCAGGACCTGATCATCTCGACGGGCGCCAAGATCTATATGATGCATAAGCCGGATGAATGGTCTCCCGGCCAGGTCCCGGACCTCAAGCCCGTAAAGATCGAGGATCTCCTTCCCCGCGAGCAGATACAGGTGGATATGGATTCCATAGGTTCGATGATCAAGGGTTCCAAGGTCCTGGTAACCGGTTCCGCTGGTTCCATCGGCTGCGAGCTGGTACGCCAGCTGGCGAAGCTGGGCCCGGCCAAGATGATGCTTCTGGACCAGGCGGAGACGCCCCAGCACGACATACGCATAATGATGGCGAGGGATTATCCCGAGATCGAAGCCAGTGCCATAGTCACTTCCGTCTGCCATTCTTCGAGGATGGACGCGATATTCAACGGTTTCCGTCCCGACTACGTCTTCCACGCCGCTGCCTACAAGCACGTGCCTATGATGGAGGATAACCCGCCGGAGGCTGTGCTCAACAATATCTACGGCACCCGTGTCCTGGCCGACCTTTCGGTGAAATACGGCGCCCGAAAGTTCGTTATGGTTTCCACCGACAAGGCCGTGAACCCCACCAACGTGATGGGCTGCTCCAAGCGCATCTGCGAAATCTATGTGCAGGCGCTCCAGGAGGCCGAGAATTCCGGCAAGGTCAAAGGTAACACCCAGTTCGTGACCACACGTTTCGGAAACGTGCTCGGCTCCAATGGTTCGGTGATTCCTCTCTTCGAGGAGCAGATACGCCACGGCGGCCCCGTGACCGTCACCGACCCTGACATAGTGCGTTACTTCATGCTTATCCCCGAAGCCTGCAAACTCGTCCTCGAGGCCGGAGCCCACGGGGAAGGAGGAGAGATACTTGTATTCGATATGGGAGAACCCGTGAAAATTGCCGACCTCGCCAAGAGGATGATAAGGCTTTCCGGAGCGGAAGGTGTGGAAATCGTATATACAGGGCTGCGTAACGGTGAAAAGCTGTATGAAGAGGTGCTCAGCGACAAGGAAAACACTCTTCCTTCTTTCCACGACAAGATACGCGTCGCCCAGGTCCGCAAGTATGATTATGAAGTGGCGGCCCAGCAGCTCGACGAGCTCTTCACCATTGCCAAGACCTATGAACCTATGTCCACGGTTGCCAAGATGAAGGAAATCGTTCCCGAATTCATCAGCAACAATTCCGTGTACACGAAACTGGATAAGAAACAATAACTCGATGACTTCTAAAGAATATGATGTCATTATAGTGGGGGGAGGAATTACCGGCGCCGCTACGGCGCGTGACTGCGCTTTGCGCGGCCTGTCCACCCTGCTGATAGAAAGAGGAGACATTTGTGACGGAGCTTCGGGCCGTAACCACGGCCTTCTCCATAGCGGCGCCCGCTATGCCGTCACCGACCGCGAAGGCGCCGAAGAGTGCATACGCGAGAACCGTATCCTCCGCCGTATAGCTTCCAATTGCGTAGAACCCACCGAAGGGCTTTTCATCTCCCTTCCCGAGGACGGTCTGGATTACCAGGCCAACTTCATCGCGAAATGCCGCGAGGCGGGCATCGATGCCCAGGCTATCGATCCGGCCGAGGCCCTGCGTCTGGAACCTGCCATCAATCCCCGCATAATAGGCGCCGTCAAGGTGCCCGATGCCTCCGTGGATCCCTTCCGTCTGGTCGATGCCCACATCCTGGATGCTCAGCGTCACGGGGCTGATATAAAGAAGTTTACGGCCGTTGCCTGCCTGGTGAAGGAAAACGGCAGGGTAGTCGGAGTGAAGACCGCGGCCGGCGAGGTCATCCGTTCCCGCGAGGTAGTGCTTGCCGCTGGCATCTGGACCGCAGGCCTTGCCCGCGAAGCCGGCGTCAACATAGGAATGATGCCCAGCAAGGGCGCTCTGGTGATATTCGGGCACAGGATTGCGAATATGGTCATCAACCGTTGCCGCAAGCCTGCCAATGCCGATATCCTTGTCCCCGGCGACGTGGTCAGCGTGCTCGGGACCACCTCGGACAAAGTGCCTATAGAAAGCTGCGATGATATGCGGGCCACTCCGGCCGAAGTGGATCTGCTGCTGCGCGAAGGCGAGCAGCTGGTTCCATCCCTCGCACAAACCCGTATCATACGTGCCTACGCCGGTGTCCGGCCGCTGGTAGTCGCCGATCCCGCAGGGGACGGACGCAATGTCAGCCGAGGAATCGTGCTTCTCGACCACGAGGAGCGTGACGGCGTGCCCGGTCTGATAACCATAACGGGCGGCAAGCTCACCACCTCCAGGCTTATGGCGGAGATGGCTACCGACCTGGTTTGCAAGAAAGTTGGTTCATCTGCCGTATGCCGCACTGCGGAGCTGCCTCTGCCCGGCTCGGAGGGCCGCAAACCCAGTTTCGAGGACCCGTTCGTGGAGAGGGCCGCAATAGGCAGACACGGCACCGAAGTGTCCAGGATGGACTTCGGAAAGGGCGGAGAGATTCTCTGCGAATGTGAAAACGTCACCCGTGCCGAGATCGCCTATGCGGTCGAGCATTTCGGGGTACGCAATATTTCCGATCTCCGCAGGCATACCCGCATTGGAATGGGTACCTGCCAGGGATCCTTCTGCATACGCAGCGTGGCGGGCGCTCTGGCCGAAATCCTCGCGCCGGACCCTGAAAGCGCCGCCCGTCTTGCGGATGAATTCGTCAGCCAGTACCGCCAGGAGCGCTGGAAGGGGATTACTCCCGTGTTGTGGGGAGATACCCTCAGGGAAGCTGAGTATATGCAAAAAGTGAATGGCAATGAGATTTGACGCTGTTATAATAGGAGGCGGATATGCCGGTTGCACCGCCGCCGGAATCCTTTCGGATGCCGGAATGAAGGTCTGCGTCGTGTCCGAGGGCCTGTCGCTTTCGGTCAGCGGATCAAAGACACCTTACGCCGCCCAATCTGCCCTGCAGAAACGCGGAGTCACCATACTGCGTGGCGACCGTGCAGTGGGTGCCAAGGTGGAAGACGACCGCGTGCTCGGCATAACGACCCGTAACCTGGGTCCCGGAACAATGCTGGAGGCCCCGTTCTACATACTTGCCACCGGAAAGTTCTTCTCTCGCGGGCTTCTTTCCGACAAAGAACATATCTGGGAACCCGTGTTCGGGGCCGACGTCGAGTATGGCGCCGACCGTACCAGCTGGTTCGACGAGGATTTCTCGGCGCCCCAGCCCTTCATGGGCTTCGGTGTCAAGACGGATTCCTCGGCCCGCGTCTATGTGGGAGGGAAGGCTCTGGAGAATCTCTTTGCCACGGGAGATATAGTCGCCAAGGGATGCAAGGAGGCCAATGTCACTAAACTGATCGAAGATTATGCTGGAAGGGAATAACAATCTTGAACAATGCCTCAAGTGTAACCTCTGCACCCTGGTATGCCCTATGATGGAGGTTAACCCGGATTATCCCGGGCCCAAGAAAGCCGGCCCCGACGGAGAGCGTTACCGCCTGAAGGACCCAGCCTTCTTCGATTATGCACTGAAATACTGCCTTAACTGCAAGCGCTGCGAGGTGGCCTGCCCCTCCGACGTCCACATAGGCGATATGATACAGACCGCACGCATCCTCTACGGATCCCAGGCCAAGAGGAAGGGCCTGCGCGGCCTGAGGGACTGGACCCTGGCTTCCACCGACCTGGTGGGAAGCCTTGCTTCGCCCTTTGCTCCCATAGTGAACGGAACGCTCAAGCTGAAACCGGTCAAGTCCTTGATGGACAGTGTGTTGGCCGTAGATAAGCACCGAACCTTCCCCAAGTATTCCGCCAAGAAATTCGTGAATTGGTTCCGCCGCCAGGACCAGTCTTCATTCAGCAAGTTCGTCTCATATTTCCACGGCTGCTATGTGAACTATAACTATCCCGCCCTGGGCCAGGCCTTCGTAAAGGTGATGAATTCTGCCGGCTATGGGGTGCATCTCCTCGAAAAGGAAAAATGCTGCGGTGTGGCTCTGATGAGCAATGGATTCGCCGACAAGGCCCGCCGCCAGGGAGAAGTGAACCTGGCCTCGATCCGCAAGGCCGTGGCGGCAGGGGAGGTAGTGCTGACCACCTCTTCCACCTGTACCTTCACCATGAGGGATGAGTACCCCGACGTGCTCGGCCTGACCAACGGCGACGTGCGCGATTCGCTGATGCTCAGCACCAAGTGGCTCTACGAAAAGATATCTGCAGGAGAACTTAAGCTGAAGTTCCGCAAGAACTTCAGTATGAAGGTGATATATCATACCGCCTGCCATATGCAGAAGATGGGATGGCAGGTCTATTCCATAGCTTTGCTGAACCTGATTCCGGGTGTGGAACTGACCGTGCTCGACCAGAACTGCTGCGGTATAGCCGGCACCTTCGGATTCAAGAAAGAGAACTATCCTTTCTCCCAGCAGATAGGATCCAAACTTTTCGAGGACATACGCAGGTCCGCCACTCCCGATGCCGTGGTCTCCACCGACTGCGAGACCTGCAAGTGGCAAATAGAAATGAGCACCGGTATGAAGGTGCTCAATCCTATAGAAATTATTGCGGAGGCGCTCGACCGTTAGGCGAACTCTATCCTTTCGATGAAACACACCAGGTCGCCGGTTTTTCCGGTGACGTACCAGACATCGCCTTCCTGCGCAAGCTCGAAGGCGACTTCTTCTCCATAATGTACTTCGCGCTGATAGTTCACCTGGACGTCCTTCACCAGATGGCTCTTCACATAGTCCACGGGGATGAGGTCCAGGACCCACTGGGTGTAGGCGCAGTTGTTTGCGTGCCCGTTGGTGTCGATGTCGGACCACACCACCTTGTGCGTCCCGGCTTCTGTCCGGGGCAGGTCGCGGGGGATGATGAGTTTGGAGCAGAAGGGGAGGGTGTCTTCGCTGTAATGGAAGGATGCGTCGAATCCAAGTTCACCCCTGAAGAGACTGCGCTCGCCGGCATCCACGACGGTCCAGGCGGATGTCCCCAGCATTATAGGCACGTCGGGGGCGGACTCGCGCACCATACGGAAATTACGGTGCCAAAGAGGCCCGACCTGCCCGCGGGACCAGGTCTGGAGAATGACTTCATCTCCCCAGGAAGGGCAGTCCAGAATGCTGAAGTGGATGCGGTTCAGCGCCCAGAAAAGATTTCTGGAACGCATTACGTCCGGGCCGCATTGGCAGAAGTCAGAGCCTTTATAGGCGATTTCCTGAAGCAGATGCTGCAGGCTGACCGTCTTGAGCCTGGCGTTCTGGTCGGCTTCGTAGCTGTTGATTTCCAGCTTGCGTGAAACTATAGGGGCTTTATCCATTACTACTTGATTCCTTTCAGATTCGCTTTGGGCACGAGGAAGAATTTGAGCGTGCCCTTGGTGCAGAGTTTACCGTTGACTTTGGCGGTGGCTTCCACTACGACGAGCGGGGGACGCAGGTCCACAAGCTTGGCGCTGGTGCAGACGGTGTCGCCGGGGAAGGCCGAATTCTTGAATTTGACATCATCCAGGCCCGCGTACATCGCAGTGTTGTCCTTGAGCATTTCGCTGGGGATCAGGAGCACGCTGCCCTGGGCCATTATCTCGCACATCACGACGCCGGGCACTACCGGATATCCGGGGAAATGGCCCTGTACGAACCAGGCATCCTGGGGGATAGTGTATTGGGATTCTACGTGTCCGTCCTCGAATAAGGAGCTTTCGTCGACCAGAAGCATCGGTGCTCTGTGGGGGATGATGGTTTGAATTTCTTCTCTGTTCATTGATTTAGGTTTTTAGTAAATGTGTGCAAAAATAACTAAATTTGCTTGATTTAAAACATTTCGTATGCAAACCATGGACCAAAAGGACTTCGGTTTTATCCGGGTTGCGGCAGTCACGCCTCGGGTTTATCTCGCAGATACACGGAAGAACGCAGCAGAGATTATCCGTCTCGCAGCTGAGGCGGCAGACGGTGGAGCGTCAGTCGTGGTTTTCCCGGAATTATGCACTACGGGCTACAGCTGCGCCGATCTTTTCTCCCAGACAAAGCTTCTGGAAGGGGCCGAGAAGGCCGTGGAGGAGATAGCCTCCGCCGCCATCCATTCCGGCGTCCTGGTTTTGGTAGGTGCCCCCGTGCGCTGTGCAGGAAGGCTCTACAACTGCGCCGTGGCCATCAAGGGCGGAAAGATACTGGGAATAGTTCCCAAGACCTACCTGCCCAATGCGGCCGAGTTCTATGAGGCCCGCTGGTTCGAAAGCGGTGCAGCCGTGGACAGGCAGATCGGCTATGCCGGCCAGTCCGCCAGGCTATGTGCCAGGCAGCTTTTCAGCGTTGGCAAGGCCGTCGTGGGCGTGGAGATATGCCAGGACCTCTGGGTCCCCGTTCCCCCCAGCAGCTACGCCGCCGTCGCGGGAGCCAACATCATCGCGAATCTCTCTGCATCCAACGAATCCATACTCAAACACGAATACAGGAAGATGCTGGTATCTTCCACCTCCGCCAGGCTGAATGCCGGCTATATCTACGCCAGCTGCGGCTATGGGGAGTCCACTTCCGACCTGGTTTGGGCCGGATCCTCGCTCATCTACGAAAACGGGGCCCTGCAGGCCGAGAACGAGCGTTTCTCCCGCGAATCCTCCATTATTTATGCGGACATAGACGTGGAGAGGCTGGATACCGTCCGCGCTAAGAACCCTAATTTCCGCGATGCCCTCGGCGAACGCAGCTTCACCGTGCAGGATGGGGGAGAGGCCTTCCCTACGGACTTCGGAAAGAAGCTTTACAAGGCCGTGGATGCCCATCCCTTCGTGCCTTCCGGCGATGAACTGGGAGAGCGTTGCCGGGAGATACTTTCAATCCAGGTCACCGGCCTATGTAACCGCCTGGAGCATATAGGATGTAAGAAAGCCGTCGTGGGAATCTCGGGAGGCCTTGATTCGACCCTGGCCCTTCTGGTCACCGCCCTGGCCTTCGACCGCCTGGGACTGGACCGCAAGGGGATCATCGGCATCACCATGCCGGGATTCGGCACCAGCTCCCGCACCAAGAGCAATGCGGACGTGCTTATGGAAAAACTTGGCGTAGAGTCCCGCGAGGTGTCCATAGTGCCCTCCGTGACCCGTCATCTCGAAGATATAGGCCATCCCCTGGATCAGCTTGATACCACCTACGAAAATGCGCAGGCCCGCGAGCGTACGCAGATACTTATGGACATCGCAGGGCAGGAGGGTGGCATAGTGATCGGCACCGGGGACCTTTCCGAACTTGCCCTCGGCTGGTGCACCTACAACGGTGACCATATGTCGATGTACGGAGTGAACGCCTCGGTTCCCAAGACCTTGGTGCGCACCCTGGTGGCCTTCGCTGCCTCGCAGCACTTCGACGGCGCCCAGGACGTGCTTTCGGACATAATCGACACTCCCATCTCGCCCGAATTGCTTCCTGCGGCTTCCGACGGTACTATCCTTCAGGTTACGGAAGATGTGGTCGGGCCCTATGAGTTGCACGACTTCTTCCTTTATAATGTGATGCGTTGGGGTTTCAGCCCCGAGAAGGTGCTTTTCCTGGCCTCCAAGGCCTTCGAAGGTAAATATGATGCTGCTACAGTGTCCAAGTGGCTGCGCGTCTTCTACAAGCGTTTCTTCTCCCAGCAGTTCAAGCGCAGCTGCCTCCCCGACGGCCCCAAGGTTGGTAGCGTCTCCCTCTCGCCCCGCGGCGACTGGCGAATGCCCAGCGACGCCCTCTCCACCCTTTGGACGGATTAATATCGATTAAACAGATTAGAGTGGGTGACCGCAAAAAAAAAGAGGATGACTTTCGGTCATCCTCTTCGTACACCCTCAGGGATTCGAACCCTGGACCCACTGATTAAGAGTCAGTTGCTCTACCAGCTGAGCTAAGGGTGCATTATTTTCAAAGTTCTTTGTGACCCGTTCGGGGCTCGAACCCGAGACCCCAACATTAAAAGTGTTGTGCTCTACCAACTGAGCTAACGAGTCTCCGATTGGGAGTGCAAAGGTATAAACTTGCTTTTATTTATCCAAATATTTTTTCACTTTTTTTCACCTCCGGACAAGAACTCCCGAAGTTGTGCCACCGAGCCCGCCAACCGTCCGGCAGGGGAAAGCTCCGTAAGTGCCTGGGAGAGCTCTTCTTCGGGCCTGAACCCCCAGCTGACGGCGATTATGTCAATGCCTCCGGCCACGGCCGTGCGTATGTCCGTGCGGGAATCTCCCACCATCACGGCCTTGCTGCTGTCCGCTCCTGCCAAGGAGAGGACTTCCTTCACTATGGCGGGGTCCGGCTTCAAGGGATAACCCTCGCGGTTTCCGAATATGGCGATGAACTCCACCCCCGGGAAAAACTCCCGGATCAGACGCTCTGTTCCCTCTTGGAACTTGTTGGAAGCCACTGCGATACGCACTCCTGCCGAATGTAATTCTTCAAGCAGGGCCACCATCCCCTCGTAAGGCCTGGTATGCACATCTATATGGGATGAGTAGTACTCCCGGAAATCTTTCAGGGCGGAATCTATGTAGGAGGAATCCTCCTGGAGGGATATGGGCAGAGCCTTGGTCACAAGGTCCCTGATGCCGTGCCCGACCATCCCTTTGTACTCTTCCATACTGTGGAGGGGGAGGGAGCGAAGCCGGAGGGCGTGGTTGACGGCGGTTCCCAGGTCCTCGATGGTGTCGATGAGCGTGCCGTCCAGATCGAATATCGCTACTTCGTATTTCATGGCTTGCGAAGTTAGCAAAAAAGAGCGATATTAGCAGAAAAGAAAACAAGGATATGACCAACCATATAGTTATAATGGCCGGCGGTCAGGGAACCCGTCTCTACCCTCTGAGCACTGCCGAAAAACCTAAGCAGTTCCTCGACCTGCTCGGCGTCGGAAAGACCCTGATCCAGCTCACTTATGAGCGCTTCAAAGCTGTCGATCCCGAGGCCCGTTTCTGGGTGGTTACTTCGAAGGATTACATACACTGGATAAAGGAGCAGCTGCCCTCCATTCCGGACGAGCAGATACTCGCCGAACCTACTCCTCGGAACACCGCTCCGTGCATTTCTTACGCCATTTGGAAGATAAAAGCCCGTTTTGGGCAATGTAACATAGTTGTTAGCCCTTCTGACGCATTTGTTTCATCCATTGATTCATTTGCAGTTACGATACGTAAGGCCCTTAAATTTACAAGTTCCGGCAAGCCGTCGATCGTATGCGTTGGCATAAAGCCTACCAATCCCAATACCGGCTATGGATATATAGAAATTCCGTCACTTGACGAAATGCAAACCATTGATAATGAGCCGGATATAGTAAAAGTTAAGCGTTTCCGCGAAAAACCGGACCTAGAGACTGCAAAGAGCTATCTCGAAGCTGGAAACTACCTCTGGAATGCCGGAATTTTCGTATGGAACAGCCTGACTGTCGAGTCGGAAATACGCACTCACGCACCCCAGATTGCAGGGGTGATGGACAAGCTCGAAAAGGCCTTTTATACCCCTGACGAAGAGGCGGAATTGGAGCGGCTTTTCCCCACCTGCGAGAAGATATCCATCGACTACGCCGTGATGGAAAAATCTCCCAATGTCTGGTGCATTCCATCGGACTGGCCCTGGGACGATCTGGGCAGTTTCGCCGCCATAGAAAAAGTAACCGGGCGCCCGGTCCCTCAGGAACTCAAAGACGCCCAGCTGGAATATCAACGGTCTAAATCCGGTCGGTAATTTATACTAAAGACGACAATGCCCGTCCCAAGCCTTTTTTTTTGGCGTGGACGGGCCTTTTGTCGTCTTTAGGATTAAAGTTTGTGAGCGTGGAGCATGGCAACCGGATCCAGAGCCTTGTCCAGATCCTCCTTACTCATAAGCCCCTTCTCCAGAACGATATCATACACGCTGCCGCCGGTCTCCAGGGCCTCCTTGGCAACCTTGGTGCTATTCTTATATCCGATATAAGGATTGAGGGCGGTAACTATGCCTATGGAATTCTTGACCATCTCGTAGCAGTGCTCCTTGTTGACGGTGATGCCCACGATGCACTTCTCGCGCAGGGTGTTTATGGCATTGGTCAGCCAGGTGATGCTCTCCAGTATGGACTGGGCGATGACGGGTTCCATAACGTTCAGCTGCAGCTGGCCTGCCTCTGCGGCGAAAGCCACGGTGGTGTCGTTGCCTATCACCTTGAAGCAAACCTGGTTGGTAACCTCGGGGATGACAGGATTGACCTTTCCGGGCATGATGGATGAACCGGGGGCCATAGGGGGCAGGTTGATCTCGTGCAGGCCGCAGCGGGGGCCGGAAGCCATGAGGCGAAGATCGTTGCAGATCTTGCTGAGCTTGATGGCAAGGCGCTTGAGGGCTGCAGAATAGCTCACATATGCTCCGGTATCGGGGGTTGCTTCCACGAGGTCGGGGGCCTTTTCGAAGCTGTCGCCGGAGAATTCGCTCATGCGTTTCGTGCACAGTTCGGCAAAGCCGGGAACGGCGTTAAGACCGGTGCCGATGGCAGTTCCGCCCATATTTATCTCCTTGAGCAGCACTGCATTACGCTCAAGGTTCGCAATCTCTTCTTCAAGATTGTTCGCAAAGGCGTTGAACTCCTGTCCGGAAGTCATTGGCACAGCATCCTGAAGCTGGGTACGGCCCATCTTGAGTATGTCCTTGAACTCCTCGCCCTTGGCGCGGAAGGAGTCGATCAGATCCTGCAGGGCTTTCTCCAGATGACGGTTCATTCGGAAGAAGGTATAGCGGAATGCTGTCGGATAGGCATCGTTGGTGCTCTGTGCGCAGTTCACATGGTCGTTGGGGGAGCAGAACTGGTATTCGCCCTTCTTGTGCCCCATGATCTCGAGAGCGCGGTTTGCTATCACCTCGTTGGCGTTCATGTTAACCGAGGTTCCTGCACCGCCCTGCATCATGTCTACGGGGAACTGGTCGTGGAGCTTGCCGTCCACTATCTCCTTGCATGCCTTGCAGATTGCATCGGCAATCTTGGGATCCAGCGCGCCGAGCTCGGCGTTTGCCGAGGCGGCCGCCCATTTCACGTATGCCATGGCGATTATGTACTCGGGGTAATCGCTCATGTGGGTAGTGGAAATCTTGTAGTTGTTGATGGCCCTCTGGGTCTGCACGCCATAGTAGGCTTCTGCAGGCACTTCAAGTTCGCCAAGAAGGTCGGATTCAATTCTGAATTTTGTTTGTTCCATAGTGTTATTAGAAGTATTTCAATGATTTATCTAAAATGGTATTAAGCTCTTCTTTAGATGACAGAAGCTCCAGGGGGAAGCTCCAGGCAACCACTCCGTAGCCCTCGAAGGGGTGGTAGACACCGGCTCCCAGACGGTTGGAGTAGGTGGCGATGGTCTTGCCTCCGGACGTCGGTTTGATGCCGCCCGCAGTCTCCACGCAGTAGCTGTCTTCGCTCAGTTCGTTGCAGAAGCGGTAGTTCTGCCCATCCACCGTCACCCTGCCGTTCACGGATCCACGCGTTGTGGACCAGCGGTAACCGAGCACGTTCTGGATGAAATCGCGGGCGTCTTCCTGATATCCGTCATCTTCTATGGGATAGATCTCGTCCCAGGCGTCTGTGGCAATGTAAGCGCCGGAAATGAGTATGTTGCATCCTGCCGATGCCGATGCCTTCAGGGCCTTCCTGAACCCGGCGGGGAAAACCCTGAACCGGACTCCGCCCCGCGAATTGCCCACCAGAGTGCTTATCTGCTTGCCGCAGATCACATCCAGGGCGAAATAAGGCTCAGCAGGGGCCTTCTCGAAGGCGCTGCGGCTCATGGAGCAGAAACTGTACCCCAGATCCATCAGGGCCTTTCCGTGCGCGGCAGGA
>JAEEGJ010011563.1_pt1 | contig 22340 bp, 15 predicted proteins | sample 8958761 | NCBI WGS metagenome assembly JAEEGJ01 (sample SAMN16246546, study PRJNA631951) | gut metagenome | biome: gut microbiome; feature: rumen; material: RS-attached | host: Bos | place: Iran: Karaj | collected 2018-10 | reverse complement strand
GGGATGGACTTGATCAGGATTAAGCCCGAGAAAGCGATTAACTTTTAGAGGGGCGAGGGCTCCGGCTCTCCCCCCTTAGTTTACTGATCATTAAAAGCTAAAGCGTATGACGAAGAAAGAAACTTTTAAGTGGGTTGTGCAGATTATCGCCTCAATCGCAACGGCGATTCTGACAGCGATGGGAACGACCTCATGCATGGGGTACTAGACAAAGAAAAGCGTTCTGGAGTTTGATTCCAGGACGCTTTGTTGTTGGTGGATAGAATTACTATTCTACCTACGAACTGGTATTCTTCTATTTACGTATCCGAATCTTCCACCGTTTACATTCTCTAACTCTTCCATTGACAGAGCGCGTGCGCTCATTTCATTCTGCTGTTTCATAATCTTATTAATTTTAATGTTTATACTGTTGATTAATTGTCCTTTTGACGATGCAAAGGTACGGCGGTTTTGGGAGATAGAGAAATATTGGGCGGACTTTCGACTGAGGTTGTGGCGACAGGGACGGGGATCTGCGACAATCTGCAAGAAAGCTGCAAAATCGTGTCGCAATAGCATTTAAAATGAATGCGTTATAAAGGTCACAGCAAGAATTTCAAAGTATTATTTGGTAGTTTCAGAAGAAATCATTACTTTTGCACCATCAATGTTAAACTTAAACACATAATGGTATGACAAACATGGAACCAAACAAAGGTGAGATCGTGATGTACCAACCAGATGAAACCATCAGGCTGGAAGTCAGAGTAGAGAACGAAACAGTGTGGCTGACGCAACAGCAAATGGCTGAGTTGTTTCAAACAACGAGAAACAACATTACTCTCCATATCGGTAATATTTTCAAAGAAGGTGAATTGGTCGATTCTGCAGTTCGTAAGGAATCCTTACTAACTGCTGCTGATGGTAAAAAGTATAAAACCAAATTCTACAATCTTGACGTTATTATTTCTGTTGGCTATAGAGTTAAATCAATAAGAGGCACGAAATTCCGTCAGTGGGCTAACAATGTTCTGAAACAATATTTATTAAGGGGATATGCTGTAAACCAACGAATATTTGACATAGAACAGAAAATGGCAGAACAAGGATTAGAGATAGCAAACTTGAAAGACAAGATTGACTTCTTCGTGCGCTCGTCGCTGCCGCCCGTGGAGGGCATCTTCTACGACGGACAGATCTTTGATGCCTACGCCCACATCATCAGCCTCATCAAGCAGGCCAAACACTCCATCGTGCTCATCGACAACTACATTGATGAGAATACACTTATAATGCTGAGTAAACGAAATACCAGTGTTTCTGCCACAATCTACACTCGCCAGCTCTCGCAACAGCAGCAACTCGACCTACAACGCCACAACCAACAGTATCCGCCTATCACTGTCAATGCCTGTCAACACAACCACGATCGTTTCCTGATTATCGACGATGCGGTCTATATCTTCGGCGCCAGCCTGAAGGACGCAGGCAAGAAACTCTTCGCCTACATCCGCATGCAAGAGACCTCAGCAACAGAACTGCTGAGTATCATCAGATAATATCGCATCGATCGCGACGGCGATTCTGACAGCGATGGCGACAGGGGCAGTGATCTATTGAGGCGGCAGAATCGTGTCGCAAAGCTCTCTCACAAAAAAGAAAAGCGAGCCGTGAGGCCCGCTTTCTATTTAGTCGCTATGACAATCGTCGATTAGAAGAAGAGGTAGCGGTTGTCAACCACTCCTGCCTTCTGATAGAGCTCCTGCATGAAGCGGCTGGCTGCCTGAGCGGCCTGCTGACCGAGCATCTGCTCGGTAGCCTTCTCGTCGAACTTCACGCCCTCGCGAGCGGCCTTCTTGAGCACCTGGAAGAGGTAAGCACCGCCGTTACCCTTGACAAGGGCCTTGCTGAACTCACCCTGCTTGGCGGCTGCTACAGCACCTGCAAGAGCGGGCTCGCTGGCACCGGTGGCCTGTACGAAGACAGGAGCGGTGAACGTGATCTGGTTCACTGAGTCGATGCGGGCACCCTTTGCCTTGGCGGCTGCGATGTCGGCTACGCCAGCAAACTTGGTCTTGATCTGCTCGAACTTCTTATCGCGAATGACCTCGGCCTTGACCATCTCCTTGACGGCTTCGAGTGAACGATAGCCTACGGGGTGGATACCGGTGAGGGCTACTACCAGCAGGTTGTCGTTGTTGCCGCACTCATAGAGGGGGCTCACCTCGCCTACCTTGGCGTCGAAGATCCACTTCATGGTCTCACGGGTGGCACGAAGGCCAGCCACATTGTGCTCAGAGTTGAACATATCGCGACGCTCCTGCACCTTGAAGCCGAACTTAGCAGCGTTCTTCTCGAGCTCCTCGAGGGTCTTGTTCTCGCTGACATACTGGCTGAACTTGTTGTAAGCCTCTGAATAGGTAGCCTTTGAGAAGTCGATGGTGTGCTTCACGACAGCGACGTCGTACTTATCGACCATAGCCTTGCGGTTGGTCACCTGCAGCACGATGTTGCCCTGTGAGAACTCGATGTTCTTCAGGTCGTTGACGCTGAGGGTATTGATGGCGTTGAGATAGTTCTTGGAATCCTCGTCCATAGAAGCTGAGTTCTCGTACATAGCAGAGGTAAGCCACTGCTTCTGGGCGGTCTGACCGTACTTCTTGGCGATGGCCTCGAGGTCGGCACCAGCCTTGAGGGCGGTGTAGATGCTGTCGGCGGTCTTGCGGGCTGCCTCGATGGTAGCACCACCTACCTGGATCTGACGATACTCGATGCTGTCGGGCATCTGAACCTTTGAGATGAGCTTCACGACGTTGAGCGTGTTGTCGCCCTTAGACTCGAAGGGAGCGGTGGTCTGACCTACAGACATAGAGTCGAGCTTGGCTGCGATGTCTGAAGGATAGGCGCGCTTGGTGGCTGCGATGCCTGTGTAGGGGAACTGTGACTGAGCCTTGCGGACAACCTCTGCGGGGTTGGCACCGCTCTGCAGCTTGGTGGAAGCCTCCTGCATGGTGGTCATCAGAGCCTTGCGGTCGGCAGCAGAAGCCTCAACCTGGAAATCGACGTACTTGATGTCGCGGGTCTCAACGGTCTGCTTGAACATCTCCTTCTGCTCCTCGTACTTGGCCTTCAGGTCGCTGTCGTCAACCTTCACATCGTTGTCGTTGATCGAAGAGTAAGCGATAGAAGCGAGCTGGATGTTGCTCTCCTGATTCTGACCTTCGAAGGCCATCTTGGCTGAAACGGGGTTAGAGAGGATAGAGTTGCCGAGCAGAGCCTGATACTTCTGAGCCAGTGTCTGCTGACGGAGCTGCTTCTCGATGAACTGCCAGTACTTATAGATGCGGTCGTAAGACTCAGCCATCTGAGGGTTGTTGGCGTTCTTCTTATAGTCGTCGAGGAACTTGGTGAGCATAGTGGCGTCGAAACGGCCAGTCTGCTGGTTGACGAACGGTGAGCGCAGAAGCATGGGGTTGGTTCCCTCCTTCATCATGTTCTGAAGCTCCTCGTCGGTCACGGTCAGACCAATCTTTGCGGCCTCAGCCTGGATGATCTGCTCGTTGACGAATGAGTTCCACACTTCGTCCTTGATGCTATTGAGCTGCTCCTCGGAGAAGTTATCGACTCCCTGAGTCATCTTCAGCACTTCCTGATACTCATCGACGAGTGCCTGGAACTCCTGAACGTTGACTTTGTTACCTAACACCTCGCCTATCTGCTGACGCTGCTGGTTCTTGGTTGCTTCGCAAGAACGGAAAGCCTCCTCAGCGATGAAGGCGAAAAGGCCAAGACCGATGATACACACCAGTGCGACGCCTCTTTTTCTGATTTTTCCTAATGCTGCCATTTGTTTTATTTAATTTTTTTACTGTTTTTACGTTCTGACTATTGTCTGATTTGCATAAATCGGCGACAAAATTACAAAATTTGTCGGAAACGGCGAAATTTTTAAGCAAAAATCCACCTATTCTATGACCTTTAGTCGCACAAGTTCGATTTTTGTGGCGGTATTCTTCACTATTTTGCACTCGTAGTTGCCAATCCTGACGATTTCATTGAGTTTCGGGAACGACTGGTATTCGTGGAGGATGAGGCCGCCAAGTGTCATATATTCGTCACTCTCAGGCAGGTCGAGGGAGAACATCTCATTGATCTTCTCAATCTCCAGACGGGCGGAGAGCATGTACTCGCCATCGGCTATCTGACGGGCCACGTGGGTGGAGTTGTCGTGCTCGTCTTCGATCTCGCCCGTGATCTCCTCCATGATGTCTTCGAGGGAGACCAGACCGCTGGTGCCGCCGAACTCATCGACGACGATGGCCAGCGAGCGCTTCTGCTGCATGAGCATCTTCATGAGCTTCGAGGCAAGCATCGTCTCGGGCACGTAGCTGATGCTGCGCACGAGGCCTTCCTGCTCACTGATGCACAGCGTGGTGTCGGCCGCAGACAGGCGGAACATATCGGAGGAATGGATATAGCCGATGATATGGTCGATATCCTCATGATAGACGATGATCTTGGAGTGGCCCGACTCGATGAGCACCTGCTTGAGCTCCTCGATGGTGGCGGTATCCTCGACGGCGTCGATCTCCGTACGCGGCACCATGCAGTCGCGCACCTTCGTATCCGAGAAGTCGAGAGCGTTCTGGAAGATCTTCACCTCCTCGCCTATCTCGTCGTCGTTGCCGGCATTGTCGATGCTGGTCTGCACGAGGTAGTCGAGATCGACCTTCGTGAACTCATGGCCTTCGGCGTCGCGGTTCATGCGGATGCCCACAAGGCGCAGGAGTCCCTTCGACAGAAGGGTGGCGAAACGGGATATGGGATAGAGCAAGACGTAGCACACGTAGGCCGGAACGGCAAAGAACGTGAGCATTGAGTTGGGATTGTTCTTGAAAATGGTCTTCGGCAGGAACTCACCCGTGAAGAGCACCACCAGCGTGGAGAGCAGCGTGTCGGCAGTGACGCGCATACCGTCGCTCAGGCCGTAGAAGAGCGTCTCGTCGAAGATGCGCGCAAAGAGGATACCATAGACGACGAGGGCGATATTGTTGCCCACGAGCATCGTCGATACGAAATTGTTCGGGTGATGATAGAACAGGGCGATGGCCTTCTGCGAGAGGCCATTCTTCTCCTTGTCCATCTCCGCCAGGAGGCGGTTGCTCGACACGAAGGCTATCTCCATGCCTGAAAAGAAGGCGGAGAAGAGCATGGCGACCAACAGTCCTATGATGAGTGACGTCATGGGGTAACCCTCCTATGTTTTTGCTGGAGCTGAGGGCGCAGGATGGGCTCTGGGGCCGCTGCGGTGTCGGCAGGAGCAGAGGCAGAAGACTGCGTCTGTGGCGACTCTTCCTTGCTCTCGCCCGTCATGTCTTCCTTGACGAAGGAGCCTTTGGAGTTGGAGATGGTATAGTGGCGCATCTGCTCGTCGCTGAGGAAGTAAGTGCCTTCCATCGTGCGCTCGGGCGTGATGAGCTTCGAAAAGACATTGGAGTAGAGTTCGCGGCGCATACCGTCCCAGTAGAGTTCCTCGCTCTGGAATATCAGGCCATTGACGTTGCGGATGCGCACACGGCCGCGAAGGTGCCAGAGCTTCTGCTGGTCATAGTACCAAGCGGTGTCGGCTTGCACGTAGGCCTGCAGTTTGAACTTCTCGTCGAACTGCTCGAAGAAGACGCCCTTCTCGAACGACCAGCGCGAAGGCACCTTGACGGTGTTGACATCCCACCGCTCGGTGACGATGCGGTACTTGATGACGCCAGAGTCGCTGATCAGCGTGTTGACGCCATAGGAGGTCATCATCGACACAGAGTCGCGGTCGTAGATGGCAGGGGCGGTATGCTCCTGTGCCTCGTTGCAGGACAGCAACAGCGCTACGGCAACGGCGACAAGGGTTACTCTACCTTCCATTTTGCGAACCATCTCTCATTGAAGGTGATACCGACATTGATGCGGAACGAATTCTCGGTGACGAGGTTATCGGCTGAACGATGCGACCACTGGGCGCTGATATTAAGCATCGAGCGGTTGTTGATGTTGTTCAGGATGGGGATACCCAGACCGATGCTGGCGTGATACTCCGTGGGGCCTTTCTGCCCATTAATATTATAATAAGGTGTAGTCATGCCTGCACCGATGCGATAGCGTACATGCTGGAGATACTTGCGGCCATTGGGGTTAGGCGTCCACTCACCACCGACGTTCACCTTCTGGCAGTCGCGCAGCAGGCCAGTGCGCATGACGTAGTCGGCAGTGCCGTCTTCAGCCTTCACGTAGTCGGGATACTGCAGTCCTCCCCAGTGCTGCATCTGGAAGTCGGCACCAACGCGCAAGGTCTTACCGTGATTGTAGGCCAGACCGACGGTCCACATGGTGGCCAGCTCCATATCGCTGCCAGCGGAATAAGAGGTCGTATCAGACTTGTTGATGGCCGTATTGCGGTGGATGATCAGACAGGTGGGTTCGCCCTTGAACTTATGGCCCGGGGTGAATGTGGCACCGAGCACGAGCTGATCGTTCTTGCCTACCGGGAACTCTGCCTGCGCACCGATGTCGAGCTTGAAGCTGCTCATCGTGGCCTGATACTGCTTGGAGAGCGTGTTGATGTCGGAACTGCTGCTCGTAGTGATGTTCATCAGATAATCGCCCCAGAGGTAGGAGAAATTAAAACCGATACTGAGGGGCTTGATGATGCGCCAGCCTGCACCAAGGTAGAGCTGAGACATGCCGCCATTACCATTGTGGGTGGTGGTGATGGTGGTCTGTACATCGTCGAAACGCTCCTTCGACGAGTAACTGTAGCCGATATTGGAGAAAGGCATGATACCGAAGCTCATACCAAAGTTACGCGTCAGGCGGAAGAGACCCATCACATAGTCGAAGCCGCCGTTCTTGCCGTTGAGCTTCGTTCCGCCCTCCTTGAACCGAGTGAACTGGCCTGAGAGGCCGCCATCGAAGAGGAACGTCAGGGAATCGACTGCTGAATAGGAGGCAGGGTTGGCGGGATTGACCTCGTTTCCCTTGCGGAAACCCTGGGCCACGCCACTCATACCTTTATTGAACCCTACGCTCTGATCGGTGAGGTCACCAAAACCATATTGGCTGTAGGGAGAGTTGGTGCCCTGTGCATAGACACCTGTCGCTGCCATTGCCGACAAAGCGAGGCAACAGAGGAATTTATTCATATTTTGTGCTTTATTTCTATAGAAATTCATTTCAGCGTGCAAAATTATCGAAAAAAAATGGAATAAAACGCTTTTTACTGCAAAATATAAAGTATTTTTGCATCGTGAAACAAAAAAATAACATTTTTAGGAGATTCTGCCTCGTTCTGCTGACATTAATGGCTGTCGGAGAGACGATGGCAGACAACGCATACAATGAGGACTATCTGGCGCAGTTTGACTCCGTCGAGGTAAGTCTGCTGACATGTTCGCCCCACGAGGAGATCTACAGTCTCTACGGGCACAGCGCCCTGCGCTGGCACGACCTGCGGGCAGAAAGAAATGTGGATGTCGTGTACAACTGGGGACTCTTCGACTTCCAGAAACCCAATTTCGTGCTGCGCTTCGTATTCGGACTGACGGACTACGAGGTGGGAGGATTCCCCTACCCGCTCTTCCTCGAGGAGTACAAGTATGTGGGCAGCAGCGTGACTGAGCAGGTGATCAACCTCACCAATAGCGAGAAAGCCAGGCTGAGCGAGGCGATGAGAGAGAACCTGCGGCCCGAAAACCGCGTCTATCGGTACAACTACTTCTACGACAACTGTTCGACACGCCCTCGTGACATCATAGAGCGCAGCATCGAGGGGGAAGTGAAATATCAGTCGCGGGAAGACTATCAGCCCAGCTACAGGGAGATGGTGCGCGTATGTACCCGTAACCACCCCTGGGCCACCTTCGGCAACGATATCCTGCTGGGCGTGAAGGCAGACTTCAAGACCACACTGCGCGAACAGGAGTTCCTGCCAGAGAACCTGCTCTACGACTTCGATCGTGCCCAGATCTATAGCGACGGCATCTATCGCCCACTGGTGAAGGAAAGGCGTATCGCCTTACCGAACGGCGTCCAGGTGATTGAGAAAGACTTCCCACTGACGCCGACAGAGTGTGCCCTGATACTGCTGGGACTCTCGTTGCTCATCATCGTATGGGAATGGCGCTGCAAGAAGACGGTCGTCGTATGGGACGTGCTGCTGATGCTCTTGCAGGGACTGGCAGGCTGCGTGCTCTTCGTGATGCTCTTCTCGCAGCATCCGACCACCAGTACCAACCTCCAACTGCTGTTGCTGAACCCGCTGCCTCTGGGCTTCCTCTACAGCGTCATCAGAGGGCGCGACAGTCACTGGTGGGGCATTCAGGTCATATTGGCAGGCTGCTTCCTGGCGGGGAGTCTCCTGCAGCACTATGCCGAGGGAATGCTGATTCTGGCACTATGTTTGCTGTTACGTAGTGGTATTCATCTAATTTTAGACAAGAAAAAGGCGTGAGAAACCGTTATCTCTATATCACCCTGCTGGCAGTACTCGGCTGGAACGTCGAGACTCAGGGACAGACAGGCAACAGACAGGTGCCGCGACTGGTGGTGAACATCACCATTGATCAGTTGCGCAGCGACTATCTGGAGGCTTTTACGCCGCTTTATGGCAACGACGGTTTCAAACGGCTGACAGAACAGGGTGTCGTCTTTGCTGGCGCCTATCCCTTCGACCATCCAGACAGAGCCTCAGCTGTCTCGACGATCCTCACAGGCACCACGCCTTTCTATCACGGCATCGTGGGCTTACAGTGGATGGACAGAAGCAGTCTGAGACCTGTGCGCTGCACAGAACAGATGCTAAAGCCGGGGGTTGCCACACCTGACAACCTGACGGTCTCCACACTGGGTGACGAGTTGAAGGTAAGCACCAACGGAGAAGCGAAAATATTTGCCATTGCACCCTATCAGGATATGGCCGTACTCTCTGCAGGTCACGCAGCCGACAATGCCTGTTGGATGGATGAGCGAACGGGGCAATGGACCACGTCGCAGTATTACGCGAACAACACACCAAATTGGTTACTGAGTTTCAACGAATTAAGGAGACTAAACAATATATCAAGAAAGTACGTTTGGAGGCCACTTGATGCCCCACAGGGACGGGCTGCCTTCGAGCATGTGATGAAAGGCGAAAACGGCTATCGGCAGTATCTCCGTTCTGCACTGATAAATTCGGACATTACAGAGCTCGCCCTACAGAGTGTCGCCAACCTCACGCTGGGTTCTGACAGCATCACGGACCTGCTCTGCCTGACCTATTATGCCGGGCTCTATGAGGATAAGCCTGTGACAGATTGTCAGTCGGAACTGAAAGATACCTACCTGCGTCTGGACCGTGAACTCGGGAAACTCATCAGCGACCTCGAACAGAAACTCGGCAAAGAACATGTGCTCTTCGTCGTGACCAGTACCGGCGAGGCCGAGACCGATGCCACCGACTATGCCAAGTACCGCATTCCGACAGGTACTTTCTACATCAACCGTGCCGCCAACCTGCTGAATATGTACTTCAGTGCTCAGTGGGGACAGGCGCGCTATATTGAGACCAGTTACGACAACCAGATCTTCGTGAACCACAAACTGTTGGAACAGAAGCGGTTGGACAAGACGGAATTCTACGCCCGTTCTCAGGCTTTTCTGGCTGAGATGGCCGGAGTGAAAAGCGTCTATACCAGCATACAGTTGCAGAATGCCCACAACGATCATCTCTTGCGGATGCGTAACAGCTTCTCGCCCCAACGTTGCGGGGATATCCTCATCGAAGTAGCCCCAGGCTGGCGTCTGCAGCATGAGGATACTGGCAGCAACCGCCTGTCACAGGTATCAGCAGTACCTTTCCCCGTCATATTCTACGGCGGAGACCTTCAGGCTGAGCACGTCAAGGGTACCATCACTACTGACAGAATAGCCCCCACCCTTGCGAAAGCCATCCGCATCAGGGCTCCCAATGCTTGCAGTTCAGAACCGTTGTTCTGAGGATAAAAGAATAAATTCTTTTGTCTTTCGCTCTTTTTTCCGCGTTTTTACGAGTTATTTGGAAAATTTTGAGTAACTTTGCACCCAATTTGTAACAAACAGGTGTAGAAAACTCCATTTAGTCAATAATAAAAAAAGAAATACAATGAATTTCAACAAATTTTTGAAGTCGCTGTTTGGTGATAAGTCCACCCGCGACATGAAGCTGATCCAGCCACTGGTGGAAAAGGTGAAAGCCGTATCACCAGAGATTGAGAAACTGGACAACGATGCACTGCGCCAGCGCACTAAGACCATTCAGCAGCAGGTGCAGGACGCTGCCAAGGAGCAGAAAGCCCGCATCGACGAACTGAAGGCCACCATCGAGAGCACCCCCATCGACGAGCGTGCAGACATCTTCGCACAGATCGACAAGATCGAGAAGGAAGTGCTCGACATCTACGAGAAAGCCCTCGACGAGGTGATGCCAGAAGTGTTTGCCATCGTGAAAGAGACCGCCCGCCGCTTTGCCGAGAACGAGGAGACCATCGTGACGGCCACAGACTTCGACCGTGAGTTGGCTGGTGACCCGAAGAAGGACTTCATCACCATCGACGGTGACAAGGCCATCTATCATAACCACTGGACTGCAGGCGGTAACGACCTGAAATGGGAGATGATCCACTACGACGTACAGTTGTTCGGCGGCGTCGTACTGCATCAGGGAAAAATCGCAGAGATGGCCACTGGTGAAGGTAAGACGCTCGTGGCTACCCTGCCAGTATTCCTGAATGCCCTCACGGGTAACGGTGTACACGTGGTGACGGTGAACGACTATCTGGCCAAGCGTGACTCGGAGTGGATGGGTCCGCTCTATATGTTCCACGGCCTCTCCGTCGACTGTATCGATAAGCACCAGCCTAACTCTATGGCCCGCCGCAAGGCTTATCAGGCAGATATCACCTTCGGTACGAACAACGAGTTCGGTTTCGACTACCTGCGTGACAATATGGCTATCTCGCCTGCCGACCTCGTGCAGCGCTCACATAACTACGCCATCGTCGACGAGGTGGACTCCGTGTTGATCGATGATGCCCGTACACCGTTGATCATCTCTGGTCCTATCCCTAAGGGCGATGACCAGATGTTCGAGGAATACCAGCCGCTGGTGGAGAAGCTCGTCGGCGTGCAGCGCCAACTGGCCACACAGTATCTGGCTGATGCCAAGACGCTCATCGCGGAAGGTAACAAGCTGATAGAGGCTGGTAACAAGAAAGAAGGTCAGGAGAAGCTCGACACTGGTTTCCTCTCGCTCTATCGCTCGCACAAGGCGATGCCAAAGAACAAACCACTCATCAAGTTCCTCTCGGAGGAAGGTATCAAGAGTGGCATGCAGGCTACGGAGAACATCTATATGGAGAACAACAACCGCCGTATGCCGGAGTGCGTGGAGCCCCTCTATTTCGTGGTGGATGAGAAACTGAACAGTTGTGATCTGACTGATAAGGGTACTGCCTGGCTGGCCAAGCAGGTGAACGACAACGAACTGTTCGTATTGCCCGATATCACCTCAGAACTCTCGGCTCTCGAGGCAGAGACTGGCCTCACCGACCAGGAGCGTCTCGACAAGAAAGACGAGTTGCTGAACCACTATGCCGTCCAGTCGGAACGCGTACATACCCTCCAGCAGTTGCTGAAGGCCTACTGTATGTTTAATAAGGACGACGAGTACGTCGTGATCGACGGTGAGGTGAAGATTGTCGATGAGCAGACGGGCCGTATCATGGAAGGCCGACGCTGGAGTGACGGTCTGCATCAGGCTGTGGAGGCCAAGGAGCACGTGAAGGTGGAGGCTGCCACACAGACCTTCGCTACCATCACCCTGCAGAACTACTTCCGTATGTACCACAAGCTGGCAGGTATGACGGGTACCGCCTCAACAGAGGCTGGTGAGTTCTGGGATATCTACAAACTCGACGTGGTAGAGATTCCTACCAACCGTCCTGTGATTCGTAATGACCAAGACGACCGCGTCTATAAGACCGCTCGTGAGAAATACAACGCTGTCATCGAGGAGATCGTGAAGATGCGTGAGAGCGGACGTCCGACACTGGTAGGTACGACCTCAGTCGAAATCTCTGAGTTGCTCTCGAAGATGCTCTCGATGCGTAAGATACCACATCAGGTGCTGAACGCTAAGTTGCACCAGAAGGAGGCAGACATCGTGGCACTCGCTGGTCAGTCGACGAATGGCTTGGGTGCTGTGACCATCGCTACCAATATGGCGGGACGTGGTACGGATATCAAGCTGTCGCCCGAGGTAAAGGCTGCAGGTGGTCTGGCCATCATCGGTACAGAGCGCCATGAGAGCCGTCGCGTTGACCGTCAGTTGCGTGGTCGTGCAGGTCGTCAGGGTGACCCGGGTTCTTCTGTATTCTATGTCTCACTGGAAGACAAGCTGATGCGTCTGTTCGCCTCTGAGCGTATCGCCAACGTAATGGACAAGCTCGGCTTCAAAGACGGCGAGATGATCGAGAGTCCGATGATATCGAAGAGTATCGAGCGCGCCCAGAAGAAGGTCGAGGAGAACAACTTCGGTATCCGTAAGCGCCTGATTGAGTACGATGACGTGATGAACAAGCAGCGTACCGTGATCTACGAGAAGCGCCGCCACGCCCTGATGGGAGAACGTATCGGCATGGATATCGCTAACATCATCTGGGACCGCGTCGTGAATATCATCGAGAATACCGCCGACTACGAGAGTTGCAAGGAGGAGTTCCTGCATGTGCTCTCAATGGAGGTGCCCTTCACTAACGAGGAATATATCAACCAGCCACGCGAACAACTGACGGAAAATGCCTTCCAGGCTGCCATCGGTAACTTCAACCGTCGCACGGAACGCATCCAGACGGTGGCTAACCCCATCATCAGACAGGTGTATGAGAACCAGGGACAACTCTACGAGCGTATCATGGTGCCCCTGACTGACGGTCGTAGGATGTACAACATACCTTGTAACCTCAAAGAGGCTTACGAGACGGAGTCTAAGTCGGTGGTGAAGGAGTTTGAGAAGAGCATCCTGCTGCATATTATCGACGACTCCTGGAAGGAGAACCTGCGCCAGCTCGACGAACTGAAGCACTCCGTGCAGAACGCTTCATACGAGCAGAAAGACCCGTTGTTGATCTTCAAACTCGAGAGTGCGAAGGTTTGGGATGACATGATCAACGAGATGTACAACCGCATCTGCTCGATCCTGACACGTGCCCAGATTCCGGAGATGCAGCAACAGGTGCAGGAGGCAGCTCCCGAGCAGCATACCCAGCGCCAGCAGTACACTGAGAGCAAGCAGAACATCGGCGAGGAGCAACTCTCCGACCCGAACCAGCGTGCCGCTGCCCAGCAGGACACCCGCGCACAGCAGCCACGCACACCTATCACAAAGGATAAACTGCCTGGACGCAATGATCCTTGTCCTTGCGGCTCTGGTAAGAAGTTCAAGAACTGTCACGGTAAAGGAATTGTCTAATATATATTAAGGTATAAAAGATGATTGCGATCCAAAATCTCAAGAAACAGTTCGGTGAGACCATCGCCTGCGATATCCCTGAGTTGAACATCAACGACGGGGATATCCTAGGACTGGTAGGTAATAACGGTGCTGGTAAGACAACACTCTTCAGGATGATGCTCGACCTGCTGAAGCCCGATGAAGGCGAGGTGACACTCGACGGCGTCAACCCTGCACTCTCGGAGGAATGGAAGGCAACCACCGGTGCCTATATCGACGAGGGATTCCTCATTGACTTCCTGACACCTGAGGAGTATTTTGCCTTTATCGGCAAGATCACCGACATGACGCAGGAGGAAGTCGATGAACGACTAAAGGACTTCGAGCGTCTGGCTGGAGGCGAGGTCTTCGGACAGAAGAAACTGATACGCAACCTCTCTGCCGGTAACAAGCAGAAGGTGGGTATCATTTCGGCCCTCTTCAACCGCCCTAAGCTGGTCATCCTTGACGAGCCCTTCAACTTCCTCGACCCCTCCAGTCAGAATATCCTGAAACACGAACTGACGGCCTACGCCCAGCAGACAGGAGCCACCATTCTGGTGTCAAGTCATAACCTACTGCACACGATTGAGATCTCTACGCGCATCGCACTGATGGAGAAAGGACATATCATCCGAGATATCACTTCTGTGGATGAGAGTTCAAAGGCAGAACTCGAGAACTACTTTGACAGAGACTGAGATGACAGACTTCAAAGAACTCAAGCGGAAAGTGAAACACATCCCAGAGGGACTACCTAGTGTAAAAGTGTCGCTCGTCGGTGATACGGCCACGCAGTTTCTTGCTACTGCCATCCGTGGGATGGGTGTGGAACGCGGCTACAACATTGATCTTTTTGAAGCAGAATACAATCAGGTAGAACGACAATTTCTGGATCCGACAAGCGAACTCTACAACTTCGATGCAGATTTCATCGTTCTCTTCCAGTCCACTCACAAATTAGGTGAGAAGCATAGCCTGCTGACCACAGAGGAACAGGCTCGACTGGCAGACGAACGATTAGCCTTTGTGGCTTCTGTCTGTGAGATGCCTGTTCTGACCAACAAGAAAATCATCTGCCTGAACTATCCTGAAATAGAAGATACCGTGTTCGGCAGCTATGCTACGAAAGTAACAACATCGCTGACCTATCAGGTGCGAAAAGTGAACATGGGACTGATGGATCTCTCCCAACAGTACCCGAACCTTTTTATCTGTGATATTGCCGGACTACAGAATAAACTAGGACGCGACTACATGTTCGCACCAAACGTCTACGTCAGTACGGAGATGGTGCTGAGCATCGACGCCCTACCCTATGTGGCATCAAGGATAACAGACATCATCTGCGCCATCAAAGGACAGTTCAAGAAATGTCTCATTCTCGACCTCGACAACACGTTATGGGGAGGCGTCATCGGTGATGACGGACTGGAGGGTATCCAACTGGGACACGGACTTGGTATCGGCAAGGCTTTTACCGAGTTCCAGATGTGGGTCAAGAAATTAAAGCAGCGCGGCATCATCATCTGCGTGGCTTCCAAGAATAACGAAGAGACTGCAAAAGAACCATTTGAGAAACACCCAGACATGGTGTTGAGACTCAATGACATAGCCGTTTTCCAGGCCAACTGGGAGACTAAGGTGGACAATATTCGCACGATACAGCGCATCCTGAATATCGGCTTTGACGCAATGGTCTTCCTCGATGATAACCCATTCGAACGAAACATCGTACGTGAGAATATTCCCGGTATCACCGTACCAGAACTCCCTGAGGATCCTGGGGAATATCTAGAGTTCCTTTATGGACAGAACCTCTTCGAGACAGCCTCTTATAGCCAAGCTGACAAAGATCGCACAAAACAGTATCAGGTGGAGGCAAAACGCGTGTCGCTAGCCAAGACTTTCAACAATGAGGCCGATTTCCTGAAGTCACTCAACATGGTCTCTACTGTCAGTGGATTCACTACGTTCAACACTCCACGCGTGGCTCAGCTCTCACAACGCAGTAACCAATTTAACCTGCGTACCATCCGCTATACCGAGGCTGATATTGAAGCGATGGCAGCAGACCAGAACGTGATTGACCTGAGTTTCACCCTCGAGGATAAGTTTGGTGATAACGGGCTGATAGCAGTCATCATCATGAAACGGCAGGATGCAGAGACACTATTTGTAGATACTTGGTTCATGAGCTGCCGCGTACTAAAACGAGGCATGGAGAACTTCACCCTCAATACGATGGTAGAAAGGGCGAAAGTTGCTGGCTATAAGCGCATTATTGGCGAATATCTGCCAACACCGAAAAACAAAATGGTGGAACAGCACTATCCACAACTAGGATTCAATCCTCTGGAAAATGCTTCTTCCGCCCAATATGTACTGGAGGTAGATACCTACCAACCCAGAGAATGCTATATTAAAACGAAATAACACATATGGAAAGACAAGCTATTTTTGAGAAGTTAAACGAGATTTTCATCGATGTACTCGACCTAGACGAAGTAGAGCTGACCGATGCTACCAACGCCAACGATATAGAAGAGTGGGACTCTCTGAGTCATATACAGCTGATTGTGGCTATCGAGAAAAGTTTCGGTATCAAATTCACCTCACTCGAAATAATGAAGTGGAAGAACGTCGGAGAGATGGTAAACAGCATCGAGGAGAAAATAGGATAGTCAATGGTCTTCAATTCCTATAGTTTCCTGATCTTCTTCGTAATAGTCTTCATCGTCTATTACCTGCCTATCAGCAGAAAGAACCCGTTATTCCAGAACTGTTGGATCCTGTTGGCAAGCTATTTCTTCTATGGTTATGCCGACTGGCGGATGATACCGCTATTAGTAGGTGCGACCATAGTATTCTATTTTCTGGGCGGCCTGTTGCGTCGGGAGATGGACAAGGGGAATAAGAAAAATGCCTCAAGACTGACAACTCTCAGTGTGGTCCTTGGCATTGGATTACTATTCTATTTCAAATACTTGAACTTCTTTGCGGCATCTTTCGCTGAAGTACTGCAAGCGGTAGGTCTGCAGGTTAGCTGGAGTACGTTGAACATCGTCTTACCCGTAGGTGTCAGCTTCTTTACCTTCAAGCTCATCAGTTATGTGATAGAGATACACAGGGAACACATTATGCCGTCGGACAACGGAATAGAATTTGCAGCCTATATCGCATTCTTCCCTACGATACTCTCTGGGCCTATCGACCGTCCTGACCAGTTTTTACCACAACTCCGACGCGTACATACTCTCGATCATCCACTGGCTGTTGATGGCTGCAGACAGATTCTGTGGGGCTTGTTTACAAAGCTGTGCATTGCCGATAATCTAGCAATCATCACTGAACAGGCATGGGCCTCTTATACATCCGCTTCATCAAGCCTGTTGCTTCTGGCAGCCCTACTCTACCCCATCCAGCTGTATGCAGACTTTGACGGTTATTCCAATATGGCTATCGGTGTGGGAAAAATCATGGGGTTCAAAATCACACGGAACTTCAACCATCCCTTCCTGGCTCGAAACATGGCCGAATACTGGCGCAGATGGCACATGTCGCTTACCAGTTGGATTACCGACTATGTCTTCATGCCATTGAATATTGCATTCCGCGAAATGAGTAACTGGGGCATCGCCTTTGCCGCCCTCATCAACCTGATTGTCATCGGTTTCTGGCACGGTGCCAACTGGACCTATGGCGTTTTCGGACTCTATCATGGTCTATTGTTTTTCCCATTGATATTCTCAGGAGCCTTTGCCAAAAGAAAAAAACTAAAGGTTGGAAACTATGGTCTGCCCAAAGGACAGGATTTTCTGAAAATGATTGCAACCTATGGACTCGTATCTTTGGGACTCGTCATCTTCCGTGCGCCTTCCATCGGTGAAGCCTTGGCTTTCCTCAGTGGTCTGTTTACGAATGGTCTGACCGGACAGCCTATAACCGACAACTATGGTAAACTCTACTGTTTGTTTGCCATCATCCTGTTTGCCTTAGAATGGATCCAACGCGACAAGGAGCACGCCCTGCAACTTAGTGGGAAGTACTTTACCCATTCACGCATCCTGCGCTGGGCACTCTATCTTATGCTGATCATGCTCATCATCACGTTTACAGGACATAGCCAGGCTTTCATATATTTCCAATTCTAAGACAGATGAAACGTTTTATTCTCAGTCTCTCAGGCTTCGCAGCCATCCTCCTCGTAATCATGATTGCCATCGAGGTCGGACTGCTCTATAGGCCCAACGTTTATGCCTATAAACGTCAATATCTCGATACCCACGCCAACGATATTAAAGTGCTGCTACTGGGCAGTTCACATATCGAAGAGGGTATTCGTCCAGAACTGATCGGCGAAGGCACGTTTAACCTAGCTATCTCCGCAAGACTGAATGCTTACGATGCCGCATTGGCAGAGTTATATGTTCCCCGTTTGAAAAAACTGGAAGTCGTGGTGATGCCTCTAGATTATACCAATTTCTCCTTCGGACGCGTCCATCATACCAGTAATGACCCAAAGGGTATCGACTTGGCAAGTACCTGCCGATGTATGCATACGAAATATATGGGTACACGCATCGATCCCATCTGGTACTGGTCGGAGATATTGAACTCAAAGCTCAACTATATGTCACGCTTCTGGAACAAAGACACAAAGGTGTTGCAGGAATGTGACTCCCTTGGCTATATCCCCCTCGACATCAAAGACCGTAAACCAGGATGGGAACATTATTCCAAACCCGCAGGTATCGATTCTACTCTCCCAATAGACATGGAGGAATACAAAGCCATGTATGCAGAATACAAGACTATCGCCAGAGTCACCGCTGAAGCTGGGGTCCGTTTCCTCATCATCACGTCGCCTGTCAACGAGAACTACAAGAAAGCTATGGATGACATTATCAAGCAGGATATGCTGCGCTTTGTGAGTGAGCTTAAGGCGGAATATCCACACGTGGAGTTCCATGATTTCATTTATGCAGAAGGCTTTGTCGATGACGACTTCCACGACGCCAGTCATCTCAACGATTCTGGTGCCGTCAAGTTTTCCAAGTTACTGTCTGAAGTCATTCATGCTCACCATCCTCAAAATTAGGTATTTTGGCTGTCAACGATGGACTTGCAACCATGTTGCATAAAAAAAATGATTATCTTTGCACTCGATAAATACATTAGAACATGAAACTCTCAGAACTGAAGACAGGTGACAATGGTATCATTGTAAAGGTACAGGGACACGGCGGATTCCGTAAACGTATCATCGAGATGGGATTCGTCAAGGGCAAGAAGGTGGAGGTGTTGATGAACGCCCCATTACAGGATCCCGTGAAATACAAGTTGATGGGCTATGAGGTATCGCTTCGCCATCAGGAAGCCGATATGATTGAAGTTATCACAGAGGAAGAAGCCCATCGTCTGAAAGAACAACAGACTGCAGTCCAGCTACAAATCAACGAGGAAGAGCATCAGGATGACTATCTGCACCACATCGCACTCCAGCAGCGCCGTACCATCAATGTGGCACTTGTGGGCAATCCTAACTGCGGTAAGACTTCACTCTTCAACTATGCCAGTGGTGCCCACGGACATGTGGGTAACTACAGCGGTGTCACCGTAGATGCATCGGAGGCACATGCCTCATTCTTTGGCTATGAGTTCAACCTCGTCGATCTGCCAGGCACCTATTCCCTCTCCTGCTATTCTCCCGAAGAGTTGTACGTCAGAGAGCATCTGACGGAGAAGACCCCGGATATTGTAATCAACATCATAGACGCCAGTAACCTAGAGCGAAACCTCTATCTGACAACCCAATTGGTGGATATGAACGTCAGGATGGTCTGTGCGCTGAATATGTACGATGAGTTTGAGCGACGCGGCGACCATGTAGATCTCAAGACCTTAAGTATGCTCTTCGGTATGCCGATGATTCCTACTTCATTCAAGAGTGGCATGGGAGTCAAGGAACTATTCAAGGCCGTCATCCAGGTCTATGAGAATACCAGCAAGACTTCGCGTCACCTGCATATCAACTATGGCCATGAGATCGAAGACGGTATCGCCCATATCCAACAATATCTGAAAGCCGACGAGCATATTCGCCAACGTTACTCCACACGATATCTGGCCATCAAGATGCTGGAGAATGACTCACACGTGATTGATTACGTGGAACAGCACATGGCGGGAGAACAACGATCAGAAGAGCGCAAGCAGCTGATGGCGGCTCGCGTGAAAGCGGCAGCTCGTGTGCTGGAAGAAACAAAGACCGATGCAGAGACGGCCATCATGGATGCCAAGTACGGCTTTATTCACGGTGCGCTGAAAGAGGCAAGCTATAAAACAGGTTCGAAGGAAGACACTTATCATACGACGCACGTCATCGACAATGTGCTCTCGAACAAGTACTTCGGTCTCCCTATCTTTTTCCTGTTGCTCTATATCATGTTCGAGACTACCTTTTCCCTGGGGCAGTACCCCATGGACTGGATTGAAGGAGCAGTGACCTGGTTGGGCGAGAAAGTTAGCGGAAACATGCCTGAAGGTCCGCTGAAGGCAATGCTTGTAGATGGTGTCATCGGTGGTGTAGGTTCGGTCATTGTGTTCCTGCCCCAAATCCTCATTCTCTACTTCTTCATCTCACTGATGGAGGATTCCGGCTATATGGCCAGAGCAGCCTTTATCATGGATAAGTTGATGCATAAGATGGGACTTCACGGCAAGTCGTTCATCCCCTTGATCATGGGGTTCGGCTGTAATGTGCCCGCAGTGATGGCCACACGAACCATCGAGAGCCGTCGCTCACGGATTATCACGATGATGATCCTGCCATTCATGTCGTGCTCTGCCCGTCTGCCTATCTATATCATGATTGCCGGCACTTTCTTCTCACTGCAATACAGATCGTGGGTAATGCTGTCACTTTATGCTGTGGGTGTCCTTATGGCCGTTATCATCAGTAAGATTTTCACCTCACTGGTTATCAAGGGCGAAGACACCCCTTTCGTGATGGAACTCCCCCCTTATCGTTGGCCGACTCCCAAAGCCATCTGGCGACACACCTGGGAAAAGGGCAAGGAATATCTGAAGAAGATGGGTGGCATTATCCTCGTGGCCTCTATCATCGTATGGGCACTCGGCTACTTCCCGCACAACGAAGAACTATCAAATGAGCAGCAACAGGAGCAGAGCTATATCGGTCGTATGGGCAAGGCTATAGAACCCATCTTCATGCCACAAGGTTTTAATTGGAAACTTGATGTATCACTGATAGCAGGTGTAGGTGCCAAGGAGATTGTTGCCTCGACCATCGGTGTACTCTACAGTGGTGATGACTCTTTCGGCGACGATGAGGATTTTAGCAGCGATAACGAGAAATATATGCATCTACGCCAGTTGATGATGAAGGAAGGCATCACTCCACTGGCAGCCTACGCATATCTGATATTCATATTACTATACTTCCCCTGTATTGCGACGATTGCCGCCATCAAAAACGAGACAGGTTCTTGGCGCTGGGCACTCTTTGCTGCCTGCTATACCACAGCTGTCGCCTGGATTGTGAGTATGGCGGTCTATCAAATTGGAAGATTGTTCATTTAAGGGATAACCCCTTCTGCTATTTATTCTACAAAAAAAAGACTATTTTTATGAATATTCGAAATAAATGACTATCTTTGCCCTCGTATTCGAAATCACAATGACTAACTAAACCGTTATTTGACATGAAAAAGTATTGTTTATTTGTATCTCTGACATTGGTTATAGTATTGACCAGTTGTAGCAAACATGTTACTGATCCCTTAGTATCTAATACGTATTTCTCGCAATGGAACGAGTGCACAGCGCTGTCGGCCCTGAAGGATTATGTGGATGATGTTACCAACCCGAAGTCGCCCAACTTCATTAAGGTGGAAGACCGTATCGCCACCTTTGACATGGACGGTACATTCGTCGGAGAACTCTTTCCGACCTATTTTGAGTATAACTTGCTGGAATACCGTGTACTCGACGATCCCGCCTATCGTGACAAGGCACCTGAGGACGTACGCCAGACGGCACAGGAAATCAGAGACTTTGTGAGGAATGGAAAGCCACTGCCAGATCATTTCAATCTAAAACATGGTCGTGCGGCAGCAAAAGCCTATTCTGGCATGACACTGGCCGAGTTTGATGCATACGTCAAGGCTTTTGCTGAAAGACCTGCCAACGGATTCAAGGGAATGACCTTTGGTCAAGGCACTTATAAGCCTATGCTGGAGATTATCAATTATCTGAAGGATCACGGTTTTACGTACTATGTTGTGTCAGGTTCCGACAGATACATTGTCAGGGCACTGGCCACCGCCGTTGGTTTCGATCCAAACCATGTGATAGGTACCGACTTTGGGCTCTGCTCCAGCAAGCAAGGGGATGCGGATCCTCTCGATTATACGATGGACAAGGATGAAAAAATCATCCGCACTGACGAGTTTATCGTTAAGGACGAGAAGAACAACAAAGTATTGCAGATTAGCAAAGAGATCGGAAAGGTGCCTGTGCTGTCGTTTGGTAACAGTAGTGGTGATGCAGCCATGCACAATTACTGCCTGAGTAACAATCAGTACCGCACTGCTGTCTTCATGCTTGTGGCTGATGATGATGCCCGCGACCATGCCAATCTCGCTGAGGCTGCCAAGCGTGAGGCTAAATGGCGCGAAGCCAACTACCACATCATCTCAATGAAGAACGACTTTAAGACCATCTATGGACCAAACGTCCAAAAGGTTGATTTCGTATTTCCGAAATAATAAAAGCGGACTTA
>JAEEGJ010011558.1_pt1 | contig 22353 bp, 17 predicted proteins | sample 8958761 | NCBI WGS metagenome assembly JAEEGJ01 (sample SAMN16246546, study PRJNA631951) | gut metagenome | biome: gut microbiome; feature: rumen; material: RS-attached | host: Bos | place: Iran: Karaj | collected 2018-10 | reverse complement strand
GTTACGTTATTGTACTTATCAAGTCCCTGGAAGCCTGTGATCACAACGATTTTTCTCTGCTCAAGCTCTGCTCTGATCCTCTCGGAATCAATAGAAGTCAGTCTTGCATTTGTGTAATCACTGGTAGTATGCATAACTACCTGAAATGCATTAAGTGATACTGCCGGTACTCCGAGCTCTGCCATAGCCATACACATAAGTGATACGGAAATCTGCTCTCCTACCGATACCAGCATGTCAAGCTCGCGCTTCGGAGGCTTGGGATTGATGTCCTTTGCTTTTGCGATAAGCTCGTTTGTGGTTTTACCCATTGCCGAAAGAACTACTACAACATCATTGCCTGCTTTGTAATCTTCGATACAGCGATTGGCTACATTGTAGATCCTTTCTTTGTTTGCGACGGAAGAACCGCCAAATTTCTTTACTACTAACATTGTTTTACCTCTATATCTTTCTTTAATAATTTTCAATCATAAACGCGGATCTTACTTAATGCATTAAGCTTTGCGATCTTAGAGTTGAAATCATCCTCGCTCATAGCCTCGGTGATAAATGCAACCTCACCTGACTTTGATGATGCGCTCTCTGCTGTAACACCCAGAAGCTTTCTGGCTTCCATAGCCTCGTTTTCATTGAGTCTTACATAGAATCTGCCAACACTGCTTCCCTGCTTTGCCATATTGGCCTTTTCCCTGGACCATATGGTATCCGAGGGAAGTCCGTAATACTTGGCAGCCTCGATGATATCTCCTGCTACAGCTCCGGCAGTGGGAAGCTTGCCTGCTCCCTTACCATAGAAAAGTACGTCTCCGGTAGCGTTTCCTGTAACAAGGATGCCGTTAAATACATTATTTACATGGTACAGCTGGCAGTTCTCAAATACAAGGAAGGGAGCTACCATAGCCGATACCTTTTCATCGTCACGCCTGATATTTACGAGGAGCTTGATCTTAGCGCCAAGTCCCTTTGCTGCCGCAATATCCTCAGCTGTAACCTTTGTGATGCCCTCAGTAGGTATGTCATCACAGTCAACCTGTGCGCCTGCTGCGAGAGATGCCAGAATAGCTGCCTTTCTCTGTGCATCGATACCATCGATATCAGCTGCGGGATTTCTCTCTGCATAACCGTTATCCTGTGCTTCCTTTAATGCCACATTGAAATCCAGGCCATCCTCGCCCATACGTGTAAGTATATAGTTTGTGGTACCGTTAACGATACCCTTTATCTCTAAGATATCGTCTCCGACAAGTGAATCACAGAGTGATCTGATGATCGGGATACCGCCGCCGACACTTGCCTCAAAATAGTAATCACAGTTGTTTTTAGCAGCAAGCTCTATAAGTTCTGCACCGTGAGCAGCAACGAGCTCCTTATTTGATGTACATACTGACTTACCACGTGATAAAGCCTTCTTTGTAAACTCAAATGCAGGCTCCATGCCTCCCATAACCTCGGCAATGATCTTTACCTCAGGGTCATCAAGAATGATGTTTACATCATGTACAAGCACCTTTTCCACAGGATTACCGGGAAAATCCCTCAGATCCAGCACATACTTAACCTCGATGGGCTTGCCTGCACGTTTGGCGATGATCTCGCTGTTCATATTTATTACATCAAATACTCCGGAACCTACTGTACCGAAACCTAATATTGCTATCTTCATATATTTACTGCTCCTGTCATTTTATTCTCTACCCAATATTTTCAGGGAATTGATACCATGTATCCCCTCTATGGCAGTGATTATCTCATTTACTTCCTTTGTCTCGGGCCTCATCTCCATACCCAGAGTCACTGAAGCAATACCGCCTATCGGAATGCTTTGATGGATGGTAAGGATATTGGCTCTGCACTTTGCGATCTCATTTAAGACATTTGACAGCAGTCCGGGTTCATCATCCAAAAGAAGCATAATGTTTATGGTCTTGCCACGGCTGTTTTCATGGAACGGAAAGATATCGTCCTTGTACTTATAGAAAGAACTTCTGCTGATACCGAGCTGCTCCGTCGCTTCCTGAACAGTGATGGCCTTTCCCGAATCCAGCAGTCTTTTGGCCTCTATTACCTTCAAAAGCACATCCGGTACAGCCTTTTCTTTTACCAGATAATACTTGTCCTTCTCATTCATACCCAATACCTTTCTGTATGCGTCTCAAAAACATTTGTCCGTTTAACGTGGATACTATACCACAGACAAATAAAAAAAGCAAGCATCTTTTTCCCGATTTTATAGAAAAATTTGCCTGCTTTTTTGTGCTAATTATACAAGAGACCCAACCCTTCTCAAGATTTCACCAGTATAACCAGTCCGTCATAGTCAGACAGATTCTGTATTTTTACCTTCCCGTCCTTTATCTCTGTCTTTATCCCCTTGCGAGAGAAGCTCTCAATCTCAACATCTGAAGCATTGTCTGATAAGCACTTTAAAACTATAACATCCTTAACTCCCGGAAGATCAAATTCTACAGTTGTCTCCCCATTCATTGCAAATGTATTTACCACTGCCATCAGACTCTTTCCATCCTCGGCAAGTCTCACTACTGCCTGCCAGCCCTTTAAGTCATTGTAGCTTTCCTGGTATGGACCGTAACGGAAATTTCGCCCTGATTTTATGGTCGGAGCACACTTTTTATAGAATGCTATAGCCTCATCGGTTATCTTCCACTGTTCTTCCGAGATAGTGCTCATATCTCCCGAAAGGCACATCCTGCCAAGGAAAGTATTTGAAAGTGAGTAATAAAGCCTCTTCTCATCATCCTTTGCACGGAGCACTGCCCATATCTGGCTCTGCGCGGGAAGTATGGCTCTTGCGACATTTGCCGCTACCACTGGGATAGCCTGCCATTCATGTGCATCGGAGAAGGATGCCATAGAGGTCACTGCCTGCATCGAAGGCTCAAGTCTGTGTCCGCCTGAAGAACAGTTCTCAATAACCATATCAGGTATTTCTTCTCTTATCTTCTTAAAGAAGTTTCTTGAAGCGACCAGGCTCTGTCTCATACCTTCACCCAAGGATTCAGCTCCTTCACATCCGATACCAAGGTTATCGTTATAGTCAACCTTCAGATACCCGAAGCCGTTATCCTTCAGGTTCTTAATTACACGCTCAGTAAGGAAATCTATTACCTCAGGCTTTCTCATGTCAAGGAAGCGCCTGAACATCGTCTGTATCGGGATACCGTCGCGTTTAAGCAGCATATCCTCGTTTTTAAACATGTCCGAGTCCTTGCCAACTACCTCCATCTCGTACCAAAGACCGGGGATCATACCGCATTCCCTGATCTTATCGGCAGTCTTTTTAAGTCCGCCCGGGAATTTATTTGTATTGGTTATCCAGTCACCTATATCGGACCAGTCATTTCCGTCCTTTACATGCCAGCCGGCATCGATCACACAGTACTTTATACCGTGTCCTTTGAGTCGTTCCGCTATAGACTCCATCTCCTTCTCATCGGGATTTCCCCAGCTGGTACAGTATTCATTAAAGATTATCGGCAGGTCTTTTTCGGATTCCGGTACATTCTCAAGATTAACCGTTTGGGCACTTGTCATGCGCCAGCTTATCTCATCGATCGTAGCCTGCATATTACTGTCATTATAATCATTGCATACATTACCTGTAAGTTCAGGATTATTCCTACATACAGTCATTATTGCCTCGGGTGTTACAAATCTGTCTCCCGGCTGTAAATCCTTCATCCAATGTCCAAATTCCCTGTCTGCTATACCGCCTGACAGAGAGTTTTTCTCGTCCCTGTTATAAACCTCCATCTGCCATGAAGAGTTAATATATAACTGTGCACCTACCGAGTACCCCTGTCCGAGATCGGTCACTGCCATCCAGGGGAAATAGCGTCTGACAGGCATGGAACCCACCTCACCGAAACGCTCACTCGAAGCACCTATCCTGAGCCATGCAGGCTCCAGCTCCATATCAAGGAATGCTCTGCTCTCAAGCTTTCCTTCCATACTCCACTTGCTCTTTAAGCGATGAAGTACCAGATCCTTCTGCCTCAGTCCCTTTCCGACACACGGAAATGCGCAGATATTAAAGGACGATGCCATCTCCAAAGTCTGCTTTTCCGCAGAATCCGATTCAAAAACCGAATAAGCCCTTAAAAAGTTAGTCCCCTTATCAAATTCCAATACGGAAACGATCCTTACATCTCTTCTCTCATATTCAGTAAGTATCCTGCAGTTTCTTTTTATTTCAGAAAGCTTTAAGTTATCGCCCAAATTGAAAATCCTTACCTCAACGGTACCATCCTCCGATTTCAGTTCGGCTCTCTGGCTCACAAACTTCATGTCATTCGATGACTGGCTGTTTTTCATGGAATGCCCGTGTATAAATCCGTCAGGATAATTATCACCCACGAACTTGCACTGTACGGCAGGCTCTACGTTCCACCATCCGTCAAGCTCTATCTTATCCTCATATCCGTTAGGAAGAAGTGTATAGCCCACACTTCCGCTCCTGTTATCCTTTATGAAAACCACCAGCATATCGCCCAATTCAAACTTTGAATATATTTCCTTATCTGCCATTTTCTTCTCCTGTTAATAATCATTTATTATTTCGGCCCCCAACTGCTGCCACGGATTGCTTCGTTGCAAGCAACTCGCGCAATCATGTAATACTCCGCAATCTCAAGATCGTCCGGTGTGGTTATCTTGATATTCTTATAATCACCCTCTATGATCTTTACCTTATGTCCCGTGAATTTCTCTACTAGCATTGCGTCATCCGTTATGCTTTGCGAATCATTTGCACAGTCCCCATTACCACCATCACGATTATCACCGTAGTATTTCTCAAATGCTTCTTTTATCAAATCTAAAGAAAAACATTGCGGTGTCTGTATGCGATACATCTTTTTTCTGTCAGGGGTGCGTAAAACATCCATGTTTTCATCCGCCTCCTTAACAGTATCCTTTTCCGGTACACCTGGTATACAGGCATCATATTTTCTTACGCTTTCAATACAAGAATTGATAAGTTCCGGTGTAATCAAAGGACGGACACCGTCATGTATTAAGACATATCCAAGTTCACTTCTTTTTATTATCTGTTTCAGTCCCTCATATACCGAGTCGCATCTTTCCTTTCCGCCGGGGCAGATGGCCACCACTTTTTTAAAGCAGTATCTCTCAACTATCTGTTCCCTGACATAAGATATCTCATCCTCTCCGGCAACCACCACTATCTCATCCACATCGCTTTCTTCAAAAGCCTTTAATGTAAGAGAAAGCACAGGTTGTGAGGCTATCTCCATGTACTGCTTTTTTACAGTACTGTTCATCCTCTTTCCTGTGCCTGCGGCTACTATTATAGCTGATATTTTCTCTTTCATTTAATACGCCCTTTCTCCGAGCTTAAGGTTAGGTACCGCATTCAAATCCCAGCCATGCCTTGTGCCTGAAATATACTCGTAATATGCTGCACAGCCTATCATAGCTGCATTGTCCGTGCAGAGTATGGGTGAAGGGTAGTAAAGGGTATACCCGTTTTTCTCACAGGCTTCCTTCATGCCTGCTCTTAGTGAAGAATTGGATGCTACTCCACCTGCCATGGCTATCTTTGTATATCCCAGATCCTTTGCTGCAGCCATAGTCTTGCTGACTAAAGCATCAACCACTGCCTCCTGGAAAGATGCAGCTACATCGGCTACAGTCACGCCCTGCTCAGGGTCTATCATATCATCACCCGAAAATACGGTTTCGTACACATTTGTTTTCTTTTCTTTACCGGTCTCATCGGCACTAACATTATTTTTGCTTTCTTCATTTGCCTGCTTCATCTTGCAGGAATTAAGATAATTAAGCACCGCCGACTTTAACCCGCTGAAACTGAAATCATATGGGCAGCCCTCAATATGTGCCCTGGGAAATGCAAGTACATCCTTCCTGCCGGTCTTGGAAACCTTATCCACCTTTGGCCCGCCCGGATACCCGAGTCCTATAGCACGGGCTACCTTGTCAAATGCTTCACCTGCCGCATCATCATGTGTCCTGCCGATAATCTCATACTCAGAGTAACTGTTAACCTTTACCAGATGGGTATGTCCGCCCGAAACCACGAGGCAGAGATACGGAGGCTCCAACTCCTTATGTTCAACATAATTGGCAGCTATATGCCCCTCGATGTGATGTACACCTACCAAAGGCTTTTTTGCGGCATAGGCTATAGCCTTTGCCTCTGCCACTCCTACCAGAAGAGCACCCACAAGTCCGGGACCGTAAGTCACACCTATGGCATCTATGTCATCCAGTGTCTTATCGGCATCCTTAAGTGCGGTTTTTACCACCTGATTTATCTTTTCAATATGCTTTCTCGAAGCTATCTCTGGTACCACGCCACCGTACAGAGTGTGCAGGTCTATCTGGGAATATATCGTATTTGACAAAACCTCCCTGCCATTTTTTACAACTGCCGCAGCAGTCTCATCACAGGAAGATTCTATCGCAAGTATTAAAGTGTCTTTTTCACCGTTCATTTATTACGTCACTGTCCTTTTTTAATCCGCCTCATCTATAGCGGTCTCGTTTTCCGACTGTCTCCAGGCAGCTATCTTCCATTTCCCGTCATCCTGCTGGATCAGGCTAAACTCTTCAAAGCTTCTGTCCATATTCGCACCGGCCTTAAGAGTAAAGTACATCTTTATCAGAGCTGTTTTTCCTGCCTTGGTATCTATATATTCGATATTGCTTGCACTGTCTATTGCAAAACTGAAAATAGTCTTCTTATCCTTTTTATATTCAACCCTGTCACCTTTTATAAAGGCGATCTGCTCATCCTCTGCATTGTTTTCCAGCAGATCAAAGGAATACAGATTTCTTACCTGGCTTACCAGCTTTTTTATCTGTTCATCTGTCAGATCGTCATTGTAAAGGCATTTTGTAATCCTGCAGTAAAGCTTCAGTACCTCTCTCGGAGTAGCCGGATATTCCCAGTCCAGATCCTTTTTTATCAGAGCATCGGCCTCACTGGTCTCAGCGGGTATCTCTTTAGTATCTGTGTTCTTTCCTCTGGTTATCGCAAAATAGATACCTATGACAACCGCAGCAAACAGAACCATAAAGATGATAGTCCCCAAAGGTCCGTTCTTTTTTTTATTCGTAGCCATCTTTATTCCTCATCAATAAACTTAAGTGTAGTCGTCCTCAAGTCCTTTGTTGCTATAACATTCGGGAATATACTGCGGATCCTGCCCACATATTCAGCAGGATTGACAAGAGAAGGACTGTAGTGGGTAAGCCACATCTCCTTTGGATTAGGCTCAGCTGCTGCAGCTAACTTCGCCGCCTCGGTAAATGTCATATGCTTATGTTCAACCGCCTTATTATCCTTATCATCCTCGCCATACATACCCTCGCAGATGAATATATCAGCATCTGCTGCCATCTCGGATATTATCTTTACCGGACGGGTATCCGTACAATATGTAACCTTGAGTCCCCTTCTCTCAGGTCCCAGGATCATATCCTGAGTATAGGTAATTCCGTCTATCTCCACAGTCTGTCCCTTCTGCAGCCTGCTCCATGCCTTCATGGGCACGTTATTTGCGGCAGCTTTCTCAGGATCAAACTTTCCTGCCCTGTCTATCATGACGCTGTAGCCGTAACAGGTAACTCTGTGGTTCACCTTAAAAGCATTTATCCTGTAACCGAAAAGATTCAATTCCGTAACAGCATCTGCAATTTCAATAAACTTTATCTCAAACGGCAGCTCGGGTGCTATTACTCTCAGAGCATTGACAGTCCTCTCAAGTCCCTTGGGTCCGACTATGGTCAAGGGCTCAGTCCTGTCAGCATTTCCCATGGATAGTAAAAGTCCCGGAAGTCCGCTGATATGGTCCCCGTGAAAATGAGTGATGCATACCACATCAATATCGTGAAAGCTCCAGCCGCGCTCCCTGATAGCCACCTGGGTACCTTCACCGCAATCTATCAGCAGGCTGCTGCCGTTATACCTCATCATAAGAGCCGTAAGTCTCCTATATGGCAAAGGCATCATCCCGCCGGTTCCCAACAAACATAAATCCAACATAATTATCCCTTTATATCAAACTGTCCCTGGTGACACACTTACTCATGAGCACAGCATTCTCCACCGGGTTGGTGTAATAATTGTTTCTCATACCACTCTTGGTAAACCCGAGCTTTTTGTATAATGCTATGGCAGGAGTATTGCTTTCCCTTACTTCCAGGAAGAAAAGCTTTGCGCCGTCAACAGCGGCATTCCTTATCATCCTTTCCAGTAGAAGCGTGCCGACACCCTTTTTCCTGAACAGACGGTTTACAGCAATACGCAGAATCTCACATTCGTCCACGACCTGCATAGTTACGCCGTAACCTATTATTTTCCCTGCCTCTTCGGCCACATAAACAGAACGTCCCTTTTCATTCAGGAAACCCGCCAATGAATCCAATGACCATGCATCGGCAAAACATTTCTGTTCAATATTAAAAATAGTTGTTATATCAGCAGTTGTAGCTGTCCTGATCGTCATAATACTCCGGGAACCTTATGCTCCCGCCTCCGTTTTTTGAAACTCCTGGAATTCCCGCTCAGCCTGTGACTTTCTCAAGTATACAGGTGTGTGCAAATCCGCATCAACTACTTCTCCGTCTAAAAATTTCTGCTCTCCGATAGCCGCTACCGATGCCGCTCTCTGATAAAGCAAAGCAGCAGGTGCAAACGCATAATCATTTTTAAAATTCTCCGCTATCAGATCCCTGTAAACAGGTACCGCATCTCCCACAAAGAGTACTTTCTTTCCTATCTGTCCTAATTTTCCAAGCATATCCAATAACGGTACAGCCTGTTCTTCGACCAGTACCACCATCCTGTATGCCGGATCCGGTTTACCCGTAGCCACAAACTCATAAGCGCCGGTATATACCTCCTGCCTTCTGGCATCCATGATAGGACAGATGAGGCAGCCCTCATTCCCGTACATGTTGTAGGCCAGGGCTCTCAGAGTTGACACCTCTGCCACCGGCACATTTAAAGCCAAGCCTAAACCCTTTGCGGTAGCTGACCCTATCCTAAGTCCGGTAAACGATCCCGGACCTGCCGATATCGCTATCCCGTCTAAATCCTTCGGATCCAGGCCCTCCGATCTCATAATCTCATCTATCATCGGAAGGAGTGTCTGGGAATGAGTCTTTTTGTTATTTACCGTATACTCGGCGGCCAGCTTCCCATCGATCTGTATTGCAACCGATGCCGTAAGCCCCGAGCTGTCTATTGCTAAAATCTTCATGTTTTTCACCGTCAAACATCATACAAGATATCCGGTTAATTACTCCACCGATATCCTGCGATAATCAAAGCCGTTGGCTAAGTCCTTAACAAGCCTGATCTTCATGGCTTTCTCAGGTATAAGCTCCTTTATCATATCCGACCACTCTATGACCGTCACACCGTTACCGTAAAAGTAATCCTCATATCCTATCTCATCCATCTCCAGAGGATCCTCTATCCTGTACACATCAAAATGATAGAACGGAAGCCTGCCCTCGGTATACTCCTTTATAACGGTAAATGTAGGACTGCTGACCGGCTCTTTTACACCCAGCCCGGCTGCTATGCCTTTGGCTATAACGGTCTTCCCGGTGCCCAGGTCACCGTCAAGACAGATAACCGTCCCCGGTTCAGCCTTTTCACCAAGCTGTTTTCCAAACTCAAATGTATCCTTATCGGAATTTGTTTCTATAATCATAGTTTAACCTTTAAAATTCTTTACGTTTTCCCTGATAAGCTGAAGGAAGGTCTCTTCATTTGCACCAAGATCAGCCTTAGGGCACAGGAAAGCTCTCATCTTTCCGAGATATACATAATAAGCGGTCTTTCCGCATACAACCTTCATGATCCTGTCATACTTGTAGGGAGCATATTCCTGCATTCTCTTCATATCAAAGCCGGCATCACTGAAAGTATAAGTGATGATGCCCTCTCCGTGAGACATGCTCTCTGACTGCTTCTTTGCTCTCTTTTTGAGACTCAGAGGACTGTTGATCACAAAGAACAGGAATACACCGGCAAATATACAGCCCTGAACGATCTTGTCGTCCATAAAGCTCCATACCGCCATAACAACGGATGCGATAACGATCAATACTGCAAAAACACCGATCACGCTGCAGTAGGTATGATAGAACATAAATCTGAAAACATCTTCCTCACTGGGCTTTCCTTCAAATGAAAATACCCTGCCGTAGTGCTCCATCGGAGGCTCATTTTCCTCTTTAGGTTCCTCTTCGGTCTCGGTATCCTCACCCTCAGTATCTTCTGCCTCATCGTAGCCTTCATTGCCGTCATCATATTCATCCTCTGAATACTCGATGTTATCACCAACGTTTTCATTGGCCTCATCAAGCTCTTCCTTTGAAAGTGTGGACAATGATGCCAGCTCAGCTATGGACCTGCCCGATCTTTTGGGCGCTTCGGTCTTTTTCTGCATTACCTCATCATCATTCTTCTCTTTTAACTTTAAGTCCATTTTGACAGTCCTTTCTGATGTGCGCATAATATTCAACAGATTAATGCGTCACAAAATAATCCAAGTATAATAATACAAGAGAAACGGTAAAAAATCAATAAAAAAATACACGAACCTTTCGGTCCGTGCAATAATATCTTCAGCGGTCATTTTTCATAAATTTGCTCAATGGTTTATATATCAGCATCGTTACTACCGATACTGCAACACCCTTTATCAGGTTAAGAGGTGCTACGGCAAATATTACAAAGCTTGTCATGCTGTCCGGGTTTACCAGGGAGTTCTTCTCGGCCCCCGATGCCAGGATCTTTTCCAATGACATAAACTTGGTAAATGCAGGGATAAGATATAAAGCATTAAATACCGATGCGAACACTACGAGGATCAATGTACCGGATACACATGAAACGATCGCATTCTTCTTTGTCTTCTTGAATGCATAAATGGTTGCTGCCGGGATGATAAAGCTGCAGCCTACCACAAAGTTAGCCAGCTCACCTACAAATGCGGTACTTGTACCCTTTATCAGGAGCTTCAGCAATACCTTAACAAACTCCATAACAACGCCTGTGGCAGGTCCGAAAGCGTAAGCACCTATAAGAACAGGTATCTCACTGAAATCCAGCTTGTAAAATGAGGGGATAAACCACAACGGGAAGTCAAAGATCATAAGTACAGTAGCCATGGCACACAGGATGCCGACCGAGGTCATCTTTCTGGTAGTAAAGAATTTTTCCTTCTTACCTGTCAGATCGTTCTTCTTATTACACAGCTTTTCAAGAGCGAAAGCTATCAGGAACATCGCTACGATGATCCCGAAGAACACAAGAACATAGAGTGCATTTTCTGCAACGTTTTCCCACAGTGTGGGGTTTTGCTTTTCAGCAAGCAAAATAGTATTCATTTTTCTCTCCTTTCATCCGGACTTTGACCGTTGGTTCCGGAGTTTCACCGGATCAGCCGTTTTGGCGCGCGGACTGTACCGCCAGTAGGGAATCACACCCGACCCTGAAGATCGTTGGGAAGCTTTTTGCTTTATATTTTCCAACAGAAATGTAAGATATCACAACTTAATTAAAATTGCAAGTATTTTTTAAAAATATATTCTTGAAAACAACTAAGAGGAAATCCGGAACAAGCCGTGATTTCCTCTCATGCTGTTTAATCTCGCTTTTTATTCGGTTCTAAGCGCTACTACAGGATCTTTCTTGGCTGCACTCCTTGAAGGAATGATACCGGCGATCAGTGTAAGCAGCATACTGATCAGTACCAGGATGGCGGCCACATATATAGGAAGATGTGTGCTCAGATTATCAATGCCTGTTACCGAATGGAGTATTGCATTTATAGGGATACAGAGTATATATGTCACAATGACTCCCAGCATACCTGATGTAAATCCTATGATAACTGTTTCTGCATTGAACATGCTTGACACATTTCTCTTTGATGCACCGATGGCACGCAGAATACCGATCTCTTTGGTTCTTTCCTGAACGGAGATAAGTGTAATGACACCGATCATAATAGAAGAAACGATAAGGGATACTGCAACAAATGCTATAAGTACGTATGTTATCGCATTGATTATGGTAGTAACCGATGACATCATGATACCTACAAGATCGGTATATCTGATCTCCTTGATCTCATCAACTGTCTCATTGTATGCTGTAATGCTGTCTGCTATAACGTCCTTATTTGCAAATGATGATGCAAACAGGTTGATGGAAGAAGGATTATCCTTGTCAACAAGACATAAACTCTTAAGGACTGAGTCATAGTCAGAAGGTGAGAATTCCATTGTGTCATCGAACATGATAGCACACTGTTCATCACCGAATGTCTTTAACATCATATCAAGCGCCTGTGAAAGCTGTGCAGTACTCATGGATGCAAGTTTTTCCTTTGCCTGCTCGGAATACTGAGCTAAAAACTGCTCTTTCATAGAAGACCTGAACATCTGAGTCAGCTCTTCCTCACTCATCTTTGAGAGGTATCCAGTTATCTGCTCCTCTTTCATACCAGTCTGGGCTATGGCACCCTGTATCATCTGAGCCAGCATGGTATCTTTGTCAAGCGATGCAAGAGTCTGCTCGATGGTCTGGTCTATAAGTTCCTCTGAAGGAGTGCTTGCTATCTTAGTATATAAAGCGGCTCTCCCTTCTTCATCAAGACCGTCAACATACTCATGGAACTTCTTAACCTTTTCCTCGGTTGTTAACTCTTCGCTATCCTTGAAAGGAAGTCCGGTAAGGACATCGGTATCCTTTGATGCCAGCTGAGCCTTAACAACTTCCGACTCCTTAGCATGATCGATTATATGATCTGTAAGAAGTGATGTATAACCGATATGACCGTTCTCCTGAACACCTATAGCATTGTCGGAAACCTTTGCAATACCGCATACCTTTAAGGAAAGACCGTTATCATACAGATACTTTAAACCTGTGGTAGTCTCTCTCAGATCAGAGTAGGTACCGGTGGTCTCATCATAATTATAAGCATCACAGGGAAGTACAGTCCTGAATTCGAGGTTACAGATTTCTTCATAGCTCCACTTCTGTTCTTTGACCTCCAGTTCCTGAGCCTTTAAGACCGCATCCATGTTTCTGTCCATTTCCTCCTTACTCTTTAAACCGAGAGCATAGAGTGTCAGGTCGTTAAGTTCGTTATGTTCATCAACAAAAAGGATGATCTCATCATAAGCGGTTGGCCAATGTCCGTAAATAATGTCATACTGCTCCTGAAGAATCGGATTGATAACCGCTCCATCTTTTCCGGGCAGCATTTCCTTCCAAAGGGCATAACTGCTCTCCATAAAGGCATTCGACTGAGCCCCCAGGGCCGAGGCCGAACTCATGGACATCATCATCGACATATCGATGCCCATAAAATCCTTTATCATGTCTGCCATAATCTGTGAAGCATCCGAAAGGATAATATCGCCTTCAAGGTTTTTGGTATAAATCTTCAGATTTGTATTATATGTATACTGGATGCCCAAAAGCGCCTTGTTGAAATCCGATTCCGGGTTGGCCCGTTCATTTTCAATATATTTCTTGAAGGAAACAAGATCGTTTTCCCTGCTCTCAAGCGTATTCAGCGAATTTACCAGCTCATAGACCATATTTTTCTGGTAAACAGCGTCATTTTCATGCTGAAGTGTGGATTGAGCCTTGCCCATGAAAGTGGTGAGCAAACTGCTCATATCAACAGTCGAAGCCTGTATCGTTATAGGGTAGGCAGAAAGCGTCTGCTCCTGTACATTGTCTATAAACTCGGTCGCACCGTTCGATGTAGCATAGATCAGCGCTATACCTATGATACCGATGGAGCCTGCAAAGCTGGTAAGTATGGTCCTGCCCTTCTTTGTAAAGAGGTTCTTTAGGGACAGACCGAAAGCTGTAAGCAGTGACATCGAAGGCTTCTTGGTCTTATGTGACTCAACCTCCTTCTTCTTTGCCGCTTCAAGCTCTGTTTTGTACTCTTTGTCATTTAAAGGAGCCGAATCATCGGTAATAACACCGTCAAGCATTTTTACTATTCTTGTAGAATACTTGTTTGCAAGATCAGGGTTATGTGTAACCATGATAACCAGACGGTCCTTAGCTATTTCTTTAAGGATATCCATAACCTGTACGCTGGTCTCTGTATCAAGAGCTCCGGTAGGCTCATCTGCCAGGATGATATCAGGGTTGTTTACGATGGCACGAGCTATAGCCACACGCTGCATCTGTCCGCCCGACATCTCGGTAGGCTTTTTCTTCATCTGGTCCTTAAGTCCGACCTTTTCCAAAGCTTCCTTTGCACGCTTGCGTCGCTCTGCTTTAGAAACACCCGAAAGTGTCAATGCCAGCTCGACATTGGTAAGTACAGTCTGATGAGGTATCAGGTTATAACTTTGGAAAACAAAACCTATGGAATGGTTTCTGTATGCATCCCAGTCACGTGCCTTGTACTCCTTGGTACTCTTGCCGTTGATCACCAGATCTCCGTCGGTGTACTTGTCAAGACCGCCGATGATGTTAAGCATGGTAGTCTTACCACAACCGGAAGGTCCGAGTATGGATACAAACTCGCTTTCCCTAAACTGCAGGCTAACTCCTTTTAAGGCATGTACATTCTCTCCGCCGGCAGGATAGACTTTTGTAATGTTCTTTAATTCCAGCATATGAGCTCCTTCTATATAATATGTAATAAAATATCTTAATCTTTATTTTATGAATAAAAATTCATATAAACTTATTCCATAAGTATATTTAATAAATATCATTTGATACAAAAAGTAAAAACAGAATATATTTAACTCCAAAACTTAAGATTTGTCAATCTGTTTTCATTTGAATTAATTTTATTTTAAGATATAGCCAAGAAACTTCATTGAATGGCAAGATAATAGTGATAAAATAAAAATCAATTCTTAAGGCAAACTATACTATACGGAGGGGTAACATGGGCTATAAGAATTTTACGACAGCGGTATATTGTACCGTAGAGGATGTCAATAACATTAAGGATTTTGAGGAATTTGACAGGGATTTCGCTCACATCGAGGACCATGCACATATCGACAAGGTGTATCTCGAGTATTACCGAAGTGATCAATGGTGTTCCAAAGAGCATATGCTTACAGTAAAGGATTTCTTTAATAAGAAAGGGATCAAAACCTCGGGTGGTATTACCACCTGCGGGAGCGGCGGAGAAGGCTTTGCTTCATTCTGTTACTCTAAAGATGAGGACAAAGAAAAACTAAGAAAAGCCGTAGAACTTTGTGCAGAGACTTTTGACGAGCTGATCCTTGATGATTTTTATTTTTCTAACTGCAGATGCGAGGCCTGCATAAAGGCCAAGGGAGATAAAACCTGGTCAGAGTTCAGGCTCGCCCAGAAACTTGATGTTTCCAAAAATATCATAATGAAGACCGCCAAGGATATTAATCCGAATATGAATGTGATCATTAAATATCCTCAGTGGTTTGAATACTATAATGAAACCGGCTATGATCCCGTTAACGAGGCTAAGGTCTTTGATTCCATCTATACCGGTACCGAGACCAGAAACCCCGAGTATTCCCAGCAGCATCTGCCCAAATATCTGGGATATTTTGTGATGCGTTATCTGGAAAATGCAGCTCCGGGCAGGAATCTGGGCGGCTGGTTTGATCCTTTTGACTGTAACTACAACCTTTCTTCTTATCTGGAGCAGGGATATCTTACCCTGTTCGGCAAGGCTAAGGAGGTAACCCTGTTCTGTCTCGGAGCATTGAGAAAACAGGGTCCCTGGAGACTTATGGCACCTTCAATAGGTGAAATATTTAAGGAATGTGACGAGTACCTGGATATGCTCGGCAATCCGGTAGGCGCTGCTGCCTACAGACCGGCTCGTGCACGAGGTGAAAACGATCTGCATTCCTATCTCGGCATGTGTGGCATACCTTTTGAACCCTGCTTTGAGTATCCCGAAAACGCTAAAACTGTTTTCTTAAGCGAGGGTGCTGCTGCCGACAAGGATATAGTTTCCAAAATGAACGCTACCATGCTTAACGGTGGCGACTGTATCGTTACCAGCGGCTTTGTAAAGAAGCTCGGTGCTGCTTTCGGACAGTTTGTAAATATCACCGTCACTGACAGGAAAGCAATCGTCAAAGAGTATGCCGGCACCAATAATAACGGTATCAACATTTTCGGATCAACTCCCGGCAAGGAACCGGTGATGATACCGCAGATTGATTACTGTACGAACGATGTATGGGAACTGGCCGGCGGGTATGCGTCATTTAACAATTTCCCGATTGTTCTTCGTGCCGTATACGGTATGGGACATATCTGCATCGTAACCATCCCCGACAATATGGGCGATCTGCTGAACTACCCCGCTACCGTCCTAAACGTAATAAGGGGATTGTTTACCAAGGAACTGCCCATTAAGCTTTTCGCAGAATCCCAGATACAGCTTTTTGCGTATGATAACAACACCTATATCCTCCGCTCCGATTTACCGTATACCGAAACCGTGACTCTTGAGTTTGCCGAAAATGTTAAGAGCGTAAAAGAATTAAAATCCGGCAGGGAGTTTAAGATCAATGACAAGAGACAGATAAGTCTGCCTCTGATGCCGATGATGAATACGCTGCTCAAGGTTGAAATTTGACAACAGACTTTTATAACATAGAAAACCCCTCTAAGATTCGTCTTAGAGGGGTTATTCATTATCCTACCTGTGTTCTGTACATCTCTGCGTACTTGCCGTTTAATTCTATCAGTTCGGCATGTGAGCCCTTTTCAGCAATCCTGCCGTCTTCTATAAGGATTATGATGTCCGAATCCCTGATGGTTGATAGTCTGTGGGCTATGATAAAGCTTGTCCTGTTCTCACATATCTTGAGCATTGCTTTTCTGATCTTTTGCTCTGTAACCGTATCTACCGAACTGGTAGCTTCATCAAGTATCATGATCGGTGCATTTGAGAGCACGGCTCTGGCGATGGTGAGCAGCTGTCTCTCGCCCTGTGAAAGCTCCATACCTCCTTGTTCAAGGACTGTATCGTATCCGTTAGGAAGTCTTTCGATAAATGCGTCTGCACCTGCTGAGGCGGCGGCCTCTTTTATACTTTCTAAACTTGCGTCTTCATTTCCGTATGCGATGTTCTCCCTTACGGATTCAGCAAAGAGGGCTGTATCCTGGAGAACGACGCCGAATACTTTTCTGAGATCACCCATCTTGTAATCCCGCAGGTCTTTACCATCCAGATAGATGCTGCCATCATTTACATCATAAAATCTGGTGAGCAGATTGATGATCGTAGTCTTTCCTGAACCTGTAGGACCTACTATGGCTACCTTTTTGCCTGCCGGTATTTTCAGAGAAATATCTTTGAGTATCGTTTTGTTCTCATCATATCCGAAACTTACACCCTTAAACTCAACTTCGCCCTTAGGATTTGTGAGCTCTGCGGCATCAGTCTTATCCTCGGGCTCGGGCTCCTGATCCATGATCTCAAATACACGCTCGGCACCTGCCACTGCAGTCTGCAGATTGTTGTATACGTTTGCTATCTCAACAAAAGGTCTGGTAAACTGCCTTGAATAAAGCAGGAATGTACTGATGAGACCGATATCGCTTAACCTGCCGTTGATATATAACAGACCGCTGATAACTGCGATTGCCAGGTAACAGATGTTGTTTATAACATTCATCAAAGGCATCAGATAACCTGACCATATGAGAGCTCTGATGGAGGTTTTGCAGAGATTCTCATTCTTTCTGTCGAAGTCCGCCTGCATTTCCTTCTCACGCCCAAATGCCTTTACTACAGTCAGTCCGGATATGCCTTCCTCTATCTGTCCGTTAAGGACTCCAAGGTATTTCTGCTGCTCTTTAAACAGTTTCCTTGTATGTCTTGTTACCACCTTGGTCAGTACAAATATCATACCCACGCTGCACAGGGTGATCATCGTAAGGATGGGACTCAACAGTATCATCATCGTGAAAATACCGACGATGGTAAAGGAGTATGTCATCAGCAATGTGATAGAGCTTGAAATGGTGGTACTGATATTGTCTACATCGTTGGTGAGACGGCTCATCAGCTCTCCATGCTGATGCTTATCGAAAAACTTGAGCGGAAGACCTTTAATCTTTCCGAACAGTGCCTGTCTTATATGGTTTATGATCCTCTGGCCTATGGCTGCCATCAGAAACTGCTGCATAAACTTTACGAACCAGTCACATACATAAAGTCCTGCAAGTAATAAAAGCAGCGTGGTTATCGGATTACCTTCACTGATACGGGTTATGATCCCACCGGTGAGTCTGGGTGAAAGTATGGATGCCGCGGATGAAAATGCCGAAAGCAGCAATACCCAGCCAAGGCCTTTTCTTTTGCCCGAGGTCAGGTCCCATAGTCTTTTCAGTGTACCTTTTAAGTTTTTAGGCTTTACTACCTGCATACCCCTGCCGGGTCTCTGTATACCTGAGAGATTCTGAGGGGGTGTTGCCGTTGTCCTGTTATCTGCCATCGTCAAGACCTCCTATCTGTGATTCGTATATCTCACGGTATGTACCGCAGTTATTAAGCAGCTCGGTATGTGTTCCGAAGCCCTGTACCTCACCGTTATTTAAAACTAATATCTTATCGGCTCTCATAACAGTAGAAATTCTCTGACTGATCAAAAGCACCGTGGCCTTTGTCTCCATTTCAGAAAGGCCTTTCAATACACTGCTTTCTGTTGTAGCATCCAGAGCGCTTGTACAGTCATCAAGTATCAGTATGTTAGGCTCTTTTATCAAAGCCCTTGCCAGAGAAAGTCTTTGCTTCTGGCCTCCCGATAGGTTAACTCCGCCCTGACCGAGCAAAGTATTATAACCATCCTTTGTCTTACCTATAAATTCATCTGCACAGGCTATCTGTACTGCTTTATGTATTCTGGATTCATCTTCCTTAGAAAGATTATCATGTGAGTTTGACAAGCCCCAGCTCAGGTTTTCCATGATGGTACCGGTAAATAACAGTGCTTTCTGGGCTACCAGAGCAACCTTTGACCGTAAATATTCCTCGTCTATTTCGTTGACATTAACTCCATCAACAGTTATTGCGCCTTCCGTAGTATCGTAAAATCTGGGGATGAGGTTTACCAACGAAGTTTTTCCTGAGCCTGTAGGTCCTATGATACCTATCGTCTCACCGGGATTAGCCGTAAAAGAAATATGGCTTAATGCATTTCTTGATGCTCCGGCGTATGCAAAGGAAACATCATTAAACTTAATCTCACCTTTGATCTCAGGTTTTTGAGGATGCTCTGCCTTCTTCTGAACGGGCTTTTCATCAAGCACTTCCTTTATTCTCTCTGATGAAGCAAGAGCTCTTACCGCACTGTTTATAACATTTGAAATAAATGCAAGGGCAAAAAGTACCTGTCCCATGTAGTTAACCGAAGCCATCAGCCTGCCTATATCACCTGCAGCCTGCTCTTTTGAGATAAAAAGCAGCAGTACTATACCAAAGTTTACGGTCAGGTTGATAAGAGGGGCAAACATAGCCATTGCACGAAGTGCTGAGGTGTTTGCATCAGCCAGATCATCGGAAGCATTTTTAAACTTACCGGTTTCTTTATCTTCAGCTCTGAAAGCCTTTACTACACGGACTGATGAAAGAAATTCACGGGATACGCCGTTCAGCTTATCCAGTTTTTTCTGTACCTTACCGAATCTCGGATAGCCGACCATGATATTCAGCACAATGAGCAGCGTAGCAATGATAACAATGACTATCATTATCGGAGCCTGTTTGGGAGTCTGGATGATGATCAGTACTACCGCACCGATACCTGTGATGGGGGCCTTTATCATGATACGCATGATGCTGTTGATAAAGTCCTGTATCTGTGTAACATCGTTGGTTATCCTGGTGATGATGGATGCAGGCTGGAGCCTGTCAATGTTTTCAAGGGATAGCTGCTGTACATTGTGGTAAATGTCACGCCTTATCTCTTTGCCTATGGTCTGGGAGGTACGGCTGGCAAAATGATTTCTCATAACCGCACAAAATGCTCCGAAAAGAGCTATACCCAACATAATGCCACCGTATATCAGTATCTGACCAACGTCCGCGTTAGCCACACCGTCATCCACAATGTAGGACATATATGTGGGCTGCATAAGATCTGCCACAGCTTCCAAAGTCAGAAAAGCCGTTGATATGCAGAAAATAAGAATATGTCTCCTTAAATAACTTAGTATAAGTTTCATTATAAAAGCTTCCTTTATATTAATTTCAAATTATTAGTTTACTAAATATAGTCCGAAAATTCAAGATTTTTATGAATCACGTGCCGATTATTTTCTTGACTTTTTGTCAAAATGGATATATTCTGATACTATAGTTTCCAGTGAAAATAGGTATGGAAAGAAAGCGAGGAAAGGACAATATGAAAAAACTTACAAAGCGCTTTTTAGCGTTGATGCTTGTTTTGGCAGTTACATTTACAGGCATTATCATTTCAAGCCCTGATCAGGTTTCAGCGGCCGCTTCAGGAAAGAAGATTGTTGTATCCATAGGTGATTCCTATTCATCAGGCGAAGGCATCGAGCCTTTCTTTGGACAGGACAAGGCCTCAGCAGAAAAGGTTGAGGATGAAGACTGGCTGGCTCACAGATCTGAGAAAGTCTGGTCAAGTATGTTGGAAATCGATGGTCAGAAGATGGTACACGATGACAACTGGTTCTTTGCAGCAGCTTCAGGAGCTGAAACAACAGACCTTTATAATCAGCAGATGAAGTCATACAATTATGACGGTCTCACAGGTTCAAAGGGCCTGACTCCCCAGCTTGAGATCTTTGATAAAGTAGAAGAAAAGTATGGGAAAAATGCAGTTGACTATGTAACAGTTTCTATCGGTGGAAATGATATCGGATTTACAGATATGATGACTACTGCCATAATGCAAACTAATACTCTTGAAAGTACTCTTGAACAGCTCTGGCAGAATTTCTCTAAGTCACACAAAGTTAACGGCAAAAAAGTAGCTTCTACCAGAGACCTGATCAAGAAAGCATATCAGGATATCGCTGATAAGGCAGGTAAGCAGGCAAAGATCATCGTAGTAGGATATCCCAGACTCTTAAGTGATGAAAGCTTCACTGTTAACGCAGGTTTTTTCAATATTGAGGTATCAAGCGAAACTACAGCAATAATTAATGCTTCATGTGAAAAACTCGACAAGGAACTGGCTGCTTTGGTTGAAGAATGTAAGGCAGAAGGTCTGAATATCTATTATGTTTCTGTAATCGATGCATTTAAAGGTCATGAAGCTTATACCGAAGATGCTTATATCAACTCTGTAAATGCCAAGGCTGCAGCACAGGATTTGGACAGCAGATCGATGGTAAGTGCATACTCAATGCATCCCAATGAAAAAGGTGCTAAGGCTTATGCTAAGGCTGTACAGAGTGCAATAGACAGCATCAACGGTTCATCTTCAGTATCTAACAAGCCTGTAGTTACACTTACTGCTAAGAAGGGCAAGATCACTATTAAGTGGACTAAGGTTGCCGGCGCTAAGAAATACAGAGTTGTAGAGTATGTGAACGGCAAGGCTAAGACTGTTAAGAAGTCTACCACAAAGACCTCATACACTGTTAAGAACAGAGAAAAAGGTACCGAATATACATTTGCAGTAAAGGCATATGTAAAGGGTAAGTGGACAACCATCAAAGCCGAGGATCAGGTAAGCATCATCGCTAAATAAATAGTTTCTAATTTAATAACAATGCAAAAGAAAACCCTCTAAGATCAACATCTTAGAGGGTTTCATTTATTTGCAATCTAAATCATTAAACAGGATAAGCCTTATTCTCTTTATCAGCTGCAGCTACATCTACACCCTTCTGCTGTGCCTGACGATACTTGAAGAAGTCAGTAGCAACCTGAGGGAACAGAGCGTATGAAAGAACATCCTCTTCCTGCTGGATCCACTCCTTGCACTCCTCCTTGAACTGAGGAAGCTGAGGCTTGATGAGGTCTGCGGGACGGCAGGTGATGGGCTTTACATCGCCGATGCACTTCTTCTGAACTTCCTTGTTGAAAGGCTTGATGGTCTGTCCAAACTCACCTGAAAGGATCTTCTTGGACTCTTTTGTTACCATCTTATATCTCTCACCCTGGAGTACGTTAAGCACTGCCTGAGTACCAACGATCTGGCTTGAAGGTGTAACAAGCGGAGGCTCACCGAAGTCTTTACGAACGCGGGGAACTTCCTCGAGCACTGCCTCAAATTTATCTTCAGCATGTGCTTCCTTAAGCTGTGAAACGAGGTTCGAAAGCATACCGCCGGGAACCTGATACT
>JAEEGJ010011555.1_pt1 | contig 22358 bp, 16 predicted proteins | sample 8958761 | NCBI WGS metagenome assembly JAEEGJ01 (sample SAMN16246546, study PRJNA631951) | gut metagenome | biome: gut microbiome; feature: rumen; material: RS-attached | host: Bos | place: Iran: Karaj | collected 2018-10 | reverse complement strand
ACTCGGTGGTGCCGGCCTTGACGATGGAGATCTCTTCCTTGATGGGGAGGGACTTGAAGGGGACGTCGTCGACGATGCCGATGGTGAAGCCGTTCTTGGGCTCGGCCAGCTCGAGGTTGTCGAATACGGCGACGATCTGTGCCGGGGAGGTGTCCTTGGAGGAGAGGCCGTAGCGTCCGCCAACGATGAGAGGGGCCTTCTCGCAGCCCTGGAACACGGTCTTGATGTCCTGGTACAGAGGCTCTCCGAGGGCTCCGGGCTCCTTGGTGCGGTCGAGTACGGCGATCTTCTTTACATTCTTCGGGAGGGCCTTGAAGAAGTACTTCTCGGAGAAAGGACGGTAGAGGTGGACGGTGACGAGACCGTACTTGCGGCCCTGTCCGGCGAGGTAGTCGATGGTCTCCTTGATGGTTTCAGTGACGGAGCCCATCGCTACGATGACCTTTTCGGCATCGGGGTCGCCGTAGTACTCGAACGGGCGGTACGGGCGGCCGGTGGCCTCGCTGATCTCGCCCATGTAGCGGGCTACGATGTCAGGGATGGCTTCGTAGACCTGGTTGCGGGACTCGACGGCCTGGAAGTAGACGTCTCCGTTCTGGGCGGTACCGCGGGTGACGGGGGCCTCGGGATTGAGGGCGTTCTTGCGGAAAGCCTCGAGGGCCTTGGTGCTGATCATCGAACGGAGAAGGTCCTCGTCGAGGAGTTCGATCTTCTGGATCTCGTGCGAGGTGCGGAAGCCGTCGAAGAAGTGGAGGAACGGAAGGCTGCCCTTGATGGCGGCGAGGTGCGCGACGGCCGCCATGTCCTGCGCCTCCTGGACGGAGCCGGAGGCGAGCATGGCGAAGCCGGTCTGGCGGCAGGCCATGACGTCCTGGTGGTCTCCGAAGATGGAGAGCGCGTGCGAAGCCAGCGCGCGGGCGGAAACGTGGAACACGGCCGGGAGCATCTCACCGGCGATCTTGTACATGTTCGGGATCATCAGCAGGAGACCCTGCGATGCGGTGTAGGTGGTAGTGAGCGCACCGGCCTGGAGGGAACCGTGCACGGCGCCGGCCGCTCCGGCCTCGCTCTGCATTTCGGTGACCTTTACGATTTCACCCCAGAGATTTTTCTTTCCACCCGCTGCCCACTCGTCGATGTTCTCGGCCATGGTCGAGGACGGAGTGATGGGGTAGATGGCGGCGTGCTCACTGAACAGGTATGCGATGTTCGACGCTGCCCAGTTGCCGTCACAAGTGACGAATTTCTTTTCTTTAGCCATATTAGATGTTATCGTTTAGTGTTTGTATTTTAATCCAAACGCAAATTCAAACAAAGTTAACAATTTTAATCGAAAAATCCCCTCTTTATGAGGGGATAATTGTTATTGTTTTCCTTCGACCGTCACCTCGGCGCCCGCAGCGCCGGAGATCCGTTTGACGAGCCCCTGCAGGACCGTGCCCGGACCGAGCTCGACGAAGGTGTCCGCGCCGTCGGCGAGCATCGCCTTGACCGACTGTGTCCAGCGGACCGGGGAGGTGAGCTGGGCCAGGAGGTTGGCCTTGATGCGCGAGGGATCGGTCTCGGCCTGCGCCGTGACGTTCTGGTACACGGGACATACCGGCTCCATGATGCTGGTGGCTTCGATGGCCTTGCCGAGCTCCAGGCGCGCGGGCTCCATGAGCGGGGAGTGGAACGCACCGCTCACTGCGAGCGGCAGCGCCCGCTTGGCGCCGGCTTCCTTGAGCCTGGCGCAGGCCTCGGCGACGGCTTCCTTCTCGCCGGAGATGACCAGCTGTCCGTCGCAGTTGTAGTTGGCGGCGATGACTATGCCGTCGACGGCGGCGCAAGCCTCTTCCACTGCGGCATCCGGCAGGCCGATGATGGCAGCCATGGTGCCGGGGACGGCTTCGCAGCATTTCTGCATCTCCTCCGCGCGGATGGCGACCAGGCGCAGGGCGTCGTCGAACGACATCGCCCCGGCCGCCGCCAGCGCGGAGAACTCTCCGAGCGAGTGGCCGGCCACCATGTCGGGATGGAAATCGTCGGTGCAGGCGGCAAGTATCGTGGAATGCAGGAAGATGGCGGGCTGGGTCACCTTGGTGGCCTTAAGCTCTTCCGCGGTGCCTTCGAACATTATGCTGGTGATCTCGAATCCGAGTATGTCGTTCGCCCTGTCGAACATCTTGCGGGCGCGGGCGTCCTGCCCGTACAGGTCCCTGGCCATTCCGGGGAATTGTGCTCCCTGTCCGGGGAAAAGATATGCTTTCTTCATATTCGTTCCTTTAAGTCCACAAAAGTAAGAAATTAGCCCGAGAATGCGAAATCGTCGCCAATTATTCTTATATTTGCAGTCCTGTCCAGCCCCCATAGTTTAATGGATAGAATTTAGGATTCCGGTTCCTACGATTGGCGTTCGATTCGCCATGGGGGTACTGAAAAAGCCTGCGCTCGACGCAGGCTTGTTTTATTTGGCGCGGCGGAGGAGGAATTTCCGGGCGGCGGCGATGGCGATACGGTAGGGGAAGGGCCGCAGGGCCTTGTCAGCCTCCTTGAGCTTTTCGCGGATGGGGAGGCCCTGCGGACAATGCTTTTCGCATTTGCCGCATTGTATGCATTGGGAAGCGAAGGCGGGCTCGCGGGTGAGGCCGAACACCTGGGCGTATTGGAAGCGGCCGCTGAACTTGGACTCGGCGTACATGGTGTTGTAGCTGCGGAAGATGCCGGGGATGTTGACCCCCTTGGGACAAGGCATGCAGTAGCCGCAGCCGGTGCAACCGACCTTTTCCTTGAGTCTGATCTGGGCCCTTACTTCATCGATCAGTGCGAAGTCCGCGTCTGTGAATTCGCCGACGGAGGATTCCGACGCCGTGGCGACGTTCTCGCGGACCATTTCAATCGAATTCATTCCGGACAGGACGACCGTCACCTCCGGTTGGTTGTAGAGCCATCTTAGGCCCCATTGGGCGGGGGTCCATCCTCGGGGATCGTCCGCAATGGCTTTCTTGGCACCGTCCGGGAGAAGGTTGACGAGCTTGCCTCCGCGGAGGGGTTCCATTATGACGACGGGGATGCCGCGGGCGGCTGCGGCCTTCAGGCCGGCGACGCCCGCCTGGGAAGTCTCGTCCAGGTAGTTGTACTGGATCTGGCAGAAGTCCCAGTCGTAGTCTTCGAGAATCTTGAGGAATCCGGACGTGTTCCCGTGATAGGAGAATCCGATGTTGCGTATGGCGCCGGACCGCTTTTTCTCTGCTATCCAGTCTATGATGCCGAATCCCTTGAGCCTTTCCCACTGCGAAACGTCGGTGAGCATGTGCATGAGGTAGTAGTCGATCCAGTCGGTCCGCAGGCGGCCGAGCTCTTCCGTGAAATACTTTTCGACGGAGGCGATGTTCCTGACCATATACTGCGGGAGCTTGGTCGCGATGTTGACCTTGTCCCTGATGCCGTTCCGGGCGAGGATCTCGCCCAGGGCGGCCTCACTGCCGGGATACAGGTATGCCGTGTCGTAGTAGTTGACTCCGGAACGGTATGCTTCGAGTATTTCCTTTTCGGTCTTGTCGATGTCGATTCCCGCTCCCTTGCGGCTGAATCGCATGCAACCGTATCCGAGCGCGGACAGCCGGTTGCCGTATCTGTCAGTTCTGTATTGCATGCGGAAAACCGCTGCAATAACCATTCCTCACGCGTGTGAAAATATTTGGTAGTACGCAGATTATTCGTATTTTTGCCAGAACCTTAAACCTGAATGCGATGGCACCCGAAATCGCTAGCAAGATCGACAGCATCTCCGTCGCTTTGAACGCAGGCGGGATGAATACCGTCAATATAGTTCTCGCTTTCATCATGTACGGCGTCGCCCTGGGTATCAAGCCCCGGACTTTCGTCGACCTCTTCAAGAGACCCAAGCCCATCTTTGCCGGCATGCTCAGCCAGCTCGTTTTCCTGCCGCTGCTGACTTTCCTGCTCACGCTGGCTTTCGGCAGGAGCATCACCTGGACGATGGCCATCGGCATGATACTCGTGGCTTCGTGTCCCGGAGGGAACATCTCCAACTTCATGAGCTCGCTGTCCAAGGCAGACATCGAACTGTCAGTATCGCTGACGGCGATCAGCACGGCCCTGTCGATCCTTATGACACCTTTCAACTTCTGGCTTTACGGCAACCTTTACATAAAGACTGCGGGCCTGGTGGCAGAGGTGCCGCAGCTCGTGATCCCGTTGATGGACGTCCTCAAGACCATCTTCATCCTTCTAGGCCTCCCGCTTACGCTCGGCCTCCTTACCAATACTTTCCTTCCAAAGGTTGCCAAGGTGCTGAGAAAGCCGTTGCAGTACTTCAGCATAGTGTTTTTCCTCGGGATGGTCGTCATGCTGTTCGCCGGCAACTTCGAAGCGTTCATGCAGTGCATCAAGTATGTTTTCGTGGTGGTTCTCATCCACAATCTTCTCGCTTTCTCGACCGGTTTCGGAACGGCGACCGCTTTCCGCCTGTCCATTCCTGACCGCCGCACGCTCACGATAGAGACCGGCATCCAGAACAGCGGTCTCGCCCTGGTGCTGCTCCTGGGAACTTCGCTTTTCGCAAACTTCCCGGCCCATGGGGGCGCGCTGGTCATCGCGGCTTGGTGGGGAGTCTGGCATATTGTCAGCGGTTTGACCATCAGCTCGATATTCAACGCTATCGACGCCAAGAAGAGAAAAGCCGCCGTAGCCTAATCCTTTTTTCGCCCCGTACCACGTACCGGGTCGGCTTCCATAGGATTGTCCGGCCAGGAGTGTTTGGGATAGCGGCGGCGTAGCTCCTTCCTTACTTCGAAATAGGTGTCCTGCCAGAAACTGTGCAGGTCCTGCGTGAGCTGCACCGGCTTGAAGCCGGGGGAGAGCAGCTCCAGCAGGACCGGGCGGCGGCCGCCGTCCACTCGGGGAGTATCGGTGAGGCCGAAACACTCCTGCAGACGGACGCGCAGCACCGGCAGTTCCGCCCCCTGGCGGTATTCGACTCGAATGCGGCTGCCGGTAGGTACGGAGATATGGGTGGGAGCCAGCCGGTCGACGCTCTGCTGCTGGTCGTAGTCCAGCAGGCTCCATAGGGCTTGAGACAAGTCGATCTTCTTCAGTTCCTGGACAGTTGCTGCTTTTCCGAGGAACGATGGGAGCCAGTCCCCGGCGCATGCAAGGACGCTGTCGGTGGAGAGGTCCGGAAGCTCCATCTCCGGATGCCAGGCGGCGACGGCGGCCACGCGGCGCTGGAGGTTTCCGACCTCGTCGGAGAAGTCCAGCATGCTGCGTCCGTCCCGGGCCGCTGCTTCGCAGATGATGCGCGATATCTCTTCCCGGGGGATGTCGCTGATTGGTTTTGCGGAGATGACGAGGCCGCCGATGCGGGTCTCGCGCTGCGCCGCGACCGCACCGCGGCGGGAGTCCCAGGCGACGTTGTCGCGCTCGGTGCGCATGTCACCGAGGTCTGCCGGGTCGAGCGGCGCGGCGAGGAAGATGCGCCCGTCGGCGCCCTCGCGCGCATTGAGGCTGGCGACGGCAAGCCAGTCGTAGGCGCTCATCGGATCCTCCCTCTCGACGAATGCGAGGCCGCCTCCTGCAAGGAGGTAGCGGCCGCAGCCGTCGTCGTGGGCCTTCGCGACCCTTTCCGGATAGGCGGCGGCCACAAGCGCTCCTACGGCATAGGGATCCGGATCGGAGTTGTCTTCCGCGCAGCGGGTCAGGGCCCGGTATTGCTCCGAGATGCGTGCGATACGACTCCAGGCGCGGCCTTCGCGGTGGTCGCGCCTGGCTCGACGCAGAGCGGAGATGCGTGCAGCCAGATCGGTTCCGTCCTGTGCCATCGGGTCTTTCTCCTCGAGCACTGCCGCTATGTCGGCGGCAAGGGCCTTGGCCTCCGCCCCGGCAGCTTCGACAAGCATGTGCGCGATGCGCGGATGGCAGGGGAGTGCGGCCATGCGGCGGCCGCAAGGCGTGATGGCGCCCGCTGTGTCGATGGCTCCGAGCGCCTGCAACAGGCTGCGCGCTTGCCTTAGGCTGAACGCCGGAGGCGGAGTCAGCCACGGCAGGGCTTCGGCTTCGCAGCCGCCCCAGGAAGCGATGGAGAGCAGCACCTGCGACAGGTCCGCCTCCAGGATCTCCGGACGGCGGTTCTCCTCCATCCTGGCTTCGGTCGCGGTGTTCCAGAGGCGGTAGCAGGTGCCGGGGGCAACGCGGCCGGCGCGGCCGGCGCGCTGCCGGGCCATGTCCCGGCTGATGCGCACGGTCTCCAGCCGGCTCAGCCCGTTCTGCGGGTCGAAGACGAGCTTGCGGCACAGTCCCGAATCCACGACTATTCGGACATTCTCGATGGTGAGTGATGTCTCGGCTATCGAAGTGGCCAGGACTACCTTCCTGCGGCCGTTTTCTCCGGGTGCTATGGCCTTGCGCTGCGCTTCAGGCGGCAGCATGCCGTATAGGGGACAGACTTCAGTTTCTCCGAGCGTTGTTCCAAGCAGTTCGGCGCAGCGCCGTATGTCAGCCTCACCCGGCAGGAATGCCAGGATGTCGCCTTCCCGCTCGCCGTGAGCCTGGCGGACGGCGTGCGCCACGGCTTCCGCCGCATTGTCCGCCGCGGCCTCCGGGGCGACCCGAAGCATATCGACGGGGAACATCCGGCCTTTTCCTTCTATCTGAGGTGCGCCCAGTTCACGGCATATCGCGTCCGTGTCGATGGTGGCGGACATTATGACTATCTTGAGGTCCGGCCTGACGACACGCTGCGTCTCGCGCGCCAAAGCCAGCGCGAGGTCGCAGTTGAGGCTGCGTTCGTGGAATTCGTCGAAGATGACGGCGGAGACTCCGTCCAGGGTAGGGTCATCTTCGAGCATGCGCGTCATGATGCCTTCGGTGAGCACTTCGATGCGTGTGGCGGAAGATACCTTGGAATCGAAGCGCACGCGGTAGCCGGCAGTGCGCCCTGCGGGCTCGCCGAGCAGCCAGGCCATCCGCTCCGCAATCTGCCTGGCAGCCAGTCGGCGCGGCTCCAGCATCAGCACCCTGCCTTTGCCGAGCCCTTCCAGGATCGTGATTGGCAGCAGGGTGGATTTGCCCGCGCCGGGCGGAGCCGTAACGACAAGACACGCATGCTCCTTGAGCAGCGTGTCTACGTCTCCGGCTATCGCCGCGGCGGGCAGGTTTCCCGCCCGAGCCATGACCCTGGATAAGTCCATTACGCTATTTCATCCACCTGTCGAGCCAGTCGAAATAGGTTCTGTGCCAGTAGAGGGCGTTCTGGGGCTGGAGGATCCAGTGATTCTCGTCCGGGAACACCACCAGCTTGGAGGGCACCCCCATCATCTGGGCGCAGTTGAACGCCGCCATTCCCTGGGTGTAGGGGATACGGAAGTCCATTCCTCCGTGGATGCAGAGGATGGGCGTGTTCCATTTCTCGACGTTGAGTTTCGGGTTGTGGGCATAATGGCGGACTGCCTCGGGGTATTTGCTCCAAGGCGAGCCGCTGAGATAGCCGCGGCCGAGACCGCCGTTGTCCCAGTCCGCGAACCACATCTCTTCCGTGGTATAGTACAGGGCTTCCTCGTCGAAGATGCCGGCGTGCGCGATGAAGCAGTCGAAGGTGTTCTCGTGCATTCCAGCGAGATAATAGACGGAATAGCCGCCATAGCTGGCGCCGCACGCCGCGATCTTGTCGATGTAAGGCTCCGCCTTCATCTCACGCGCGGCGCTCAGGTAGTCCTGGATGTTCAGGCCGCTGTAGTCGCCGGAGATCTGCTCGCACCATTCCTGTCCGAAGGCGGTCGTGCCTCGGCGGTTCGGAAGGATGACCACATAGCCCTGAGAGGCCATCAGACGGTAATTCCAGCGGTATGACCAGCCCTGGCTGAGAGTGCCTTGAGGGCCTCCAAGGCAGATCTCGATGGCCGGATACTTCTTCGATGCGTCGAACTGAGGAGGGAAGAGCACCCAGGTAAGCATGTCCTTGCCGTCGATAGTCTTGACATAACGCATCTCGGTCTTGTGCGGAGCGACCTGGTCCAGTATCCTGTCGTTCTCGCGGGTGATTCGCTGCGGCTCGCTGCCGTCGAGCTTGACGGCCACGAGCTCGTTGGGGAAGTCCATCGAGCAGTAGCTTGCCAGCAGGGTGGTGACTCCGTCCTTCTCGACGATTCCCCAAGGGGAATCGAAATCGAACCAGAGATTGTCGGCCGTCAGGCGCTTGATGACCCAGCCGTCCGCCTTCTCGGCCTTATAGATGGCCTGGAGACCTTCGGAAAGTGCGTTGAAATAGAGGCCCTTGCTGTCGGGAGCCCATACCAGGCCGGCGGCATTGTACTTGAAGTCTGCGGTCAGTTCCTTACGCTCTCCGAAGGTGAATTCGTTTTCGGAGATGGCGATGTCCTGCACCATGATGCGGGACTTGTCCGACTCGTAGCCCTGGCGCTCCATGCTCAGCCAGGCTATCTGCTTCCCGTCGGGAGACCAGACGGGGTCGGTGTCGTATCCGCCGTCCATCTCAATGCGCTTGCATTCGCCTGTCAGGACGCAATAGACGTAGATCTCCGTGTCGGTGGAGAAAGCATATTCCTTGCCGACGGCTTTGCGGCAGCTGTAGGCGATGAAGCGTCCGTCAGGACTCCAGTCCAGCTGCTCCAGGCCGCCGAACGGCTCGGTGGGGAGCTCGTAAGGCTCGTCGCCGAGAAGGTCGAAGGAGTTGTCCGGAGTGATCATGGCGCCGGCGAAGGGGGCGACATAGGTACGGGGAGTCTCGGTCACCCAGTGGTCCCAGTGGCGGTACATCAGATCCTCGGTGGCATAGGCCTGGGCCTTGTCGAGAGCGGGATCGCTGTCGACGGGGGTCTGTACCGCGCTATGGATCGTGCTGGTATACATGATGTTGGACTGAACCGGAGAAAGCTTGAACTCGCCTATGCCCGAAGGAACGTCGCTGATCTGGACCTTCTTGCCGAGCTTGTTGCCCTGCAGGGGAGCCTTCCAGATCTGGCCTCCCTGGAGGAAATAGATTTCCTTGCCGTCAAGGGACCAGCGGGCGTTGGAGACGCTTTTGGCATAGCGGGTCAGCTGGACCTTGTCCGTACCGTCGATGTTGCTCATGAAGAGGTTGCGGCAACTTCGGTTGTCCGCGATGGATGTGTAGCTGACTCCGTACAGGACCTTGGTCCCGTCGGGTGAAAGCTGCGGATCGCTGAGCCGTCCGAGGGACAGCATCACTTCCGGCGTCATGTGCCCGTCGGCGACGGTGATGGCGGAAGGTCCGACGTATCCGCTTTCATTCTCTTGTTTCTGATTGCAGCTCATTGTGCTGAAAAGGATTGCGATGGCGCAGAGGGCTGCGCCCAATGTTTTGGTTCTCATATGTTATTTGTATTTGTCTGCAGCTTGCTGCAACTCTTCCGCCATCCTCTTGCGGAGGGAGAGGGGAGAGAGGATTTCCACTTCTGAGCCGAGGCGTTTGAGCTCCATCATCAGGTCTTCGTTGGGGATGACGCGGATGCGGAACTTGACGAAACCCTCGCCTTCCGGCCCGATCTCGAATTGAGAGGGGTGGAGTGGAAGGTCACGGAGGAAATTGGCCTCGTGCTCGGTCACTTTAAGGTAAATGCTTTCCGGCTCGGCATGGCTGTCGAGATAGATGCCTATCGTTTGGGAATAAAGGTCGTCAATGTCGTAGTCGCGCGGCATCTTGAAGGTCCAGCCAGTGGCCGCCAGCGAAGCGATGCGGTCCAGGGCATAGACGCGCTCCGCGCCGCGCTCGTGGCAGTAGCCGAGCAGGTACCAGCGCCGCTGGTACTCCTTGATGCCGTAAGGGTCGACGTGGAACATCTCGCCTTCGGATTCGCCGTATTTCCTGTAGATGATTTCCAAGGTGCGGTCGTCCTTCATCGCGGAGATGATGCCGGTGAGGTGGATCTGACCGGAGGGGATGTTCTCCACCGATACGCGGCCGGTCAGGCGTTCACGGCTGAGGGAGAGGAGGTTGTTGACGGTGAAGGTATTGATGAGCCAGCCGACGGAAGACTGCCGGTCGATGGCGTCCTCGCCGTAGCGGATGAAGTAGCAGTTGGTGCTTCGGTTGCATTCAATCTCGATGCCGAAGATCTCCGCGATGGCTTCACGGTGGTTGTTGAACGTACGGCGGTGATATTCGGTGCCGTAGCGCCTCTCCCAGCGGGTGGTGACCTGGTCGAGGGTCAGGCCGCGCTCTCCCGCGTCTATGAAGGTCTGGATGAGCCAGATGTATTTGTCGATGAGTTCGGTAATCATCAGCTTATCTTGCTATAGTCCTTGATGTTGTACTTGTCTTTCTGCAGCTCGCGGACCAGCTGGAGGTTCCTGGGCGCTTCGAGGAAGGGATCGGCCTCCAGGATGTGCTCGGCATAGACCCTGGCTTCGCTCAGGATGCCGCCGTCGCGGACGAGCGAAGCGATGTTCAGCGCGATGGGAAGGCCGCTCTGCTGGGTGCCTTCCAAGTCGCCGGGACCGCGCATCTTCATGTCCTCCTCGGCGAGCTCGAAGCCGTTCTCGGTGGCGACCATGAGGTCGAGGCGGCGCTGCGACTCCTTGGAGACTTTCTCGTCCTTGACGAGGATGCAGTACGACTTCTCGCTACCGCGCCCGACGCGGCCTCGCAGCTGGTGCAGCTGGCTGAGGCCGAAGCGCTGCGCGCTCTCGATGACCATCACGGAAGCGTTGGGGACATCGACGCCGACCTCGATGACGGTGGTCGAGACGAGGATGTCGGCTCTGCCTGCGGCGAAGGCCGACATGTTGAAGTTCTTCACTTCGTTGGTCTGCTGCCCGTGGACGATGGCCACCTTGTAGTCCGGCAGGGGGAAGGCCTTGACGATCTCCTCATAGCCTTCCTCGAGGTTCTTGAGGTCCATCTTCTCGCTCTCGAAGATGAGCGGGAAGACCACGAATACCTGTCTGCCCTTGGCAATCTCGTCGCGCATGAACTTGTACAGCGCGCGACGCTTGCGCTGGTCGATGAGCATCGTCTGGACAGGCTTGCGTCCGGGCGGCAGCTCGTCTATGACTGACACGTCCAGGTCGCCGTACAGCGTCATGGCGAGTGTCCTCGGAATCGGCGTCGCGGTCATTACGAGTATGTGTGGAGGCACACAAGCTCGTCCTTCGGAATCGAGGGCAGGCCCCTTCGCCCAAAGTTTCGAGCGCTGGTCGACGCCGAAACGGTGCTGCTCGTCGATGATTGCAAGGCCGAGGGCGCGGAACTGCACGTCGTCCTCGATGAGGGCGTGCGTGCCGATGAGGACGCCAATGCTGCCGTCCTCGAGACCGGCGTGGATCTCGCGGCGCTCCTTGGCAGTGCTGCTGCCCGTCAGGAGCGCGCAGCGCACGCCGGTGCCTTCCAGGTACCGGCTGACGTTGGCGTAGTGCTGCTGGGAAAGGACTTCGGTGGGCGCCATGATGCAGGACTGGAAGCCGTTGCCGTAGGCGATCAGGCAGCTCAGAACTGCGACCATGGTTTTGCCTGAGCCGACGTCGCCCTGAAGGAGGCGGTTCATCTGATGGCCGCTGGTCAAGTCGGCGCGTATCTCCTTGATCACGCGCTTCTGGGCTCCGGTAAGGTCGAAGGGCAGCTTTTTATAGAGAGCGTTGAAGGCCTCTCCGACCTTGGGCATGCGGATGCCTACCTCGCTGCGGCTGCGGATGTATTTCTGTTTGAGCAGAGAAAGCTGAAGGAAGAACAGTTCTTCGAATTTCAGGCGGTACGAAGCCTTGACCAGCGCATCCGAATCCTGCGGGAAATGGATGTTGCGCATGGCGAATCGGAGGGACACCAGTCCTTTCTCCCTGAGGATGTACTCGGGAAGGGTCTCCTCTATCTCTGGAAGGCAGGCGTTCAGGGCTGCGGCCTGGAGGCGGTTCATCACCTTGCCGGTGATTCCGGCATTCTTCAGCTTTTCGGTGCTGGGATACACTCCCGTGAGGGAGCCGACTCCCGTGGCTTCGCCGGATGACGGGGGAGAGTCCACCTCCGGGTGGACGATGTTCATCCGGCTGCCGAAAGCCTGCGGCTTGCCGAAGAATACGAATACGCTCCCGGGCGTCAGCCTGTCCCAGTTCCACTTGATGCCCTTGAAGAACACCATCTCCATCTCTCCGGTACTGTCGGAAACCATGACGCTGAGACGCTTTACTGCATTGAATCTCAGTACTTTGCTGCCGTCCTTGTCCTTTGGACAGTTGTCGATCTCCACCCCCGCCTGATTCCTCTGCACGAAGACCGAACTGCCCGGACCATAGAGCGTGGCCTTGGTCACCCTGGCCATCACTTGTACGAATGCCACCCCGGGGGTGATCTCTGCAATCTTCTGGATGCTGCTCCTGTCGATATATCGGAACGGATACAGGTGAATGAGGTCCTCGAACGTCGCGACCTGCAGCTCGTTCTTCAGCAGCATCGCCCGCTTCGGCCCCACCCCCGGCAGGTACTGTATATCGGACTTCAGTTGTGTCATACTTTAGCACAAATATACGCATTTCTTTTCAATCCCCGCCCTCCTTCCCACCTCTCCCACTCATTTTCCCACTCATTTCTCCCTTCTCCCTTCTCCTTTCTTTCTCTCTCCCTTTCCTCTTCCTTCTCCTTTCTCTCCTTTCTCTCCTTTCTCTCCTTTCTCTCCTTTCTCTTCCTCCTCCCTTCTGCTCTTCCTGCTCTTCCTGCTCTTCCTGCTCTTCCTGCTCCTCCTCTTCCTCGTTCCTTTCCCACTTCCTTCTCCTCTCCCCATATCTCCTCCCGGGCCTGTTTTCGCCCTTTTCAGGCCCTCCAGACCATCCTCCTCTCTTCCCAGGCCCGTTATCGCTCGTTTCGGGCCTGGCGAGCCTCCCTCTGCTCCTCCCGGGCCTGTTTTCGCCCTTTTCAGGCCCGCCAGGCCATCTTCCTCTCTTCCCGGGCCCGTTTCCGCTCGTTTCGGGCCCGGCTAATACACTTGTGGCAGGAGTGCGTCAACTGTCTTGAGATCCAACCTCAGCATTCTCGAAATCTGTTTGTTGCTGGCATTGTATTCAAAGTGGAGCAGGATTGCCATTTCTGTTTTGGCGGAAGCCGGCAGCAGAGACGGTTTTTGCTTGCCGTATTTCTCCTCACTTATTGAAAGGACTATACCGAACAACTCATCATCGGTATAGAAGATCCTTTCTCCTATTTCCTTTGCTATATCCTTCTGACTTTCAATATTTCTTGTCAGTTCCCTCAAGTAATGCGAAGCGCATCTGAATATCCTTTCGCCGAATTTTATAGAGCAGAAATCCATCGGACAGGCATAACCGTCAAGAGTTATAATCCTTGAGATGCTGTCAGCATCATGAGAATGGATGAATGCTCTCCTCATCTCTTTAGATAGATATCGTTTTGACTCTTCATATCTGATTTGCGCTTGTGGGTTGTAGAAAAAAGCGTTTGCACCCCACGGATAAGTGAATGGAGTGTGCTCAGGATGGACAATGTAACCGTTCCTGTTGTTGTAAATGATGACATTTCTCAGGTCGTTGATATCCTTGAGTTCCCTAAAACTAGGGACAAATCTGGATAAAACTCCTTGTCGTTTGCCTGCAGCAAGGTATCTGGCCAGATAACGCTTAAACAACTCGAACAGCCTTCGCGCCGCTTCCTCCGACCCGGCCAATGTCAGGTGTAAATGGTTGGTCATCAATTGAAAAGTGATTATTTTAACCTCCGGGACCAAGCGGGAACAGATGGCAAGGATATTCATTCCGGCGATGAAATCCTTTTCCTGTAGAAAAATGATGGGATGGTCTTCAGGAGTCCAGATGTGGAAGTAGGGGCCGGACTTTTCAAATGAAAAGCTGCATTCTTTCTCAAGTTCACTGTAAGTTTTCATAGTTTAGTTATTTGTCGTTAGCATCAAATATACGTATTCGCTCCAGAATGGGAATCAGATTTGTTGTTTATTTGATGAATGTGCCATATTGATTCTCATTCTCAGAAAAACGTTTCTTTTCTTGTATTTGCTGGCCTGAAAAAAGCAGAAATGGGCCAGGACGGAGCGGAGGAAGGCTCGCCGGGCCTAAAACGGACGGAAACGGGCCGCGGGGAAGGGAAACAGGACACCTTGGGCCTGAAATGGGCAGAATCGGGCCAGGAAGGAGCGAAGAATGGCTCGCCAGGCCTAAAACGGACGGAAACGGGCCGCGGGGAAGGGAAACAGGACTCCTCGGGCCTGAAAAAAGCAGAAATGGGCCAGGATGGAGGGGAGGAAGGCTCGCCGGGCCTGAAATGGGAAGAAACGGGCCTTGATGGAGCGGAGGAAGGCTCGCCGGGCCTGAAATGGGCAGAATCGGGCCGCGGAAGATAGGGGGGAGGTGGCGAATGAGAAAGAAGATAGGGTGTGAGAGATTAGGCTGCCGAGAAAAAAAGAGGGAAGTGAATAGGGAGGAGGAGAGGGAGGTGAAGAGGGAGGCGAAGAGGGAGCTAACGGGGGCGGCGGAGCCAGGCGATGATCAGGAGGGCGGAGAGGAGGGAGCCGATGACGACGGCGATGACGGAGGCCTCGGCGCCGAAGGGGCCGCCGGTGATGATGTCGGGGCCGGAGATCTCGGGGACCAGCACGCTTTCGCGGGCGTTGCCGCCGGAAACCGCGAAGCCGAGGATGTTGCCCTGGGTGTAGTTCCAGGCCCAGTGGATGCCGATGGGCATCCACAGTGTGCCGGAATACTTGTAGGCGGCGCTGAGCATGACGCCGGCCTCGATGGCTATCGCCAGACCGGCCCACCAGGTCGCGCCGGGATTGGCCAGGTGCGCCGCTCCGAACACCAGCGCAGAAACGATGTACGCTGCCACTGTGTTGAACTGCTCGTCTATCATCCGGAAGATGATTCCGCGGAAGATGACTTCCTCAAGCACCGCTACAAGGAAGAACAGGGCAAAGAAACGCAATTGCGGCATAAAGTGGAATCCGACATCCTTGACCTTGTAGCACCCGGTCAGTGCGATGACACCCACCACCAGCGCAAAATAGATCACTCCGGTCAGGAAACCTTTGCCGGTCTCGGGGAGGCAACGGCTCAGAGGGATGTCATTCTCCTTGCGGCAGCCGGACAGGCCGTCCCACGCCTTATGCCATAGCGCATAAAGTCCGAGCGTGCCTACGCCGCAGAGTACGGCAACGGCTGCGGCGGCACCGTTGCCGGCCCTTCCGGCAAACCCGGTCAAGCCTTGCATCAGTGCATATATGATGAAGAAAACTACTATCCCGATCAGAAAGCATGGGATCCAATACAGCAGTTTCATTTTCCTTCCGGGGACGGACATCTCTCAAGTCTTTTTCAAAAACGACGGCAAAATACGGAATTCTTCGCGGAAATCAATATTTTTGTAAAGCATAAACTCCTGATGACATGACCACCTCGCTACGCAGTTTTTCCCTGACGAAATCAATGGCTCTCATTGCTGTCTTGTCCGTTGCATCCTGCCATCCTTTCAAGGATGTGTCAGTCTTTCCCGCAGACGGGGCAAGGGACGTCAACCCTGACACCCATTTGACACTGACCTTCAATGAAACGCCATCCATCGGCGATAGAGGCATGATACGCATCTACGAGTACGAGACCGGGGAGTATGTGGACAGCCTCGACATCTCGATCCCTGCCGGCCCGACCGCGAGCCGGACCTATGCTCCGGACATCGACTACACCAAAGTACCTTACGACTATTCCCGTACGGAAATCCCCACCAACCGCAACACCGTCCCCGGCACTCCATCCGGGACGGCCGAGCCCACTCCTCCCGAGTACCAGCTCACCATCATCGGCGGATTCACGGACGCGTTCCACTTCCACCCTATAATCGTCCACGACAACACTGCGGTCATCTACCCTCACAACAACATCCTCCAATATGGCCGCAAGTACCGCATCACTATAGACGAAGGTGTCCTGACCGTCCCGTCCGGCAGCTTCAAGGGCGTTTCCAAAAAGGACAACTGGACATTCTCGACCGCAAGGACGGAGCCGTCCCTCAAGGACACCCTTACCGTCGATGCTTCCGGCAGCGGCGACTTCTCCACTCTCCAGGGCGCCCTGGACTTTGTCCCTGACTGGCATGACGACCCGGTTGTCATCAAAGTGCTTCCCGGCGATTATGAGGAGATAGTATATGTCCGCAACAAGTCCAATGTAACTATCCAGGGCTCAGGCGCCGACGTAACCAGGGTCCACTACGCCAACAACGAGGTGTTCAATCCTCATCCGATGACGGTCAAGACCAACGAATGGGTCGGAACGTTCCCGCAGCGGCGGGCGGCTGTGGCCTTCGACCACTGCGCCGACCTGACGCTGCGGGACATCACCTTCGCCACCGACCTTAAAGGTCAGGCCGAAGGTCTCTTCCTGAACGGCGAGAGGATGGATTTGCGCAATGTCCGGATCATCGGCGACGGCGACGCCCTCCAGGCCAACGGAAGCATCTATATGGAAGACTGTGAGCTGATCGGAGGCGGGGATACCATCCTTGGGCGCGGCAGCCTGTATGCCTATCACTGCACCTTCAAGAATTCCGGCGGTCCCTTCACCTGGGTGCGCAATTTCAGGCCGGCGCACGGCGATGTCTTCGTTGAATGCACCTTCGAGAGCACTTCCCCGTATCCCGCCGACTACGGTCGCTCGCAGCTGAACCATGGTACGGTCTATCCCGATGCGGAGATGGTGGTGATCGACTGCAGGATAAGGAATTTCAATCCGTTGGGATGGAGTTCGCTCGGAGAGCCGACAGTCGTGATGCTGGAGTACAACACCCGCGACATGGACACCGGCGAGCCGGTGGATGTCTCGGGACGCCACCCTTATTCCCGCCAGCTTTCCACCGTCGCGGACGCCGAAATCATCGCCGAGTACTGCGACCCGGCATTCGTCCTGGACGGATGGAATCCCAGATAGGACTCAGGAAATCTTCTTCCAATGGAGGACGTTCGCGGCGATGATAATACCGAGAACGATCGCAATCGTAACCTTGACTGCGGTAAAGCCGGCGTTCAGGGAAGCGTACATCTGCTCCGATACTACATAATACGAACTCCAGAACACCCCGGCTCCAGGGATCAGGGGGAAATCTCCGCAGATAAGGAATACCGTCCCGGGGCATTTCAGCTTCACGGCGAAGAGCCGTGAAAGGAATGCAACGATGGTTGACGCTATGAGCGTGCCGCCGACAACGGAGAGTGGAGTGTACCGGGAGACCAGCAGATATGCCAGCCAGCCGAACATACCCACGACTCCTGCGGAGAAATAGTACTTGCGGGGCACACCGAACAGCACGGCAAACGATGCCGTGCCCACCAGCGCCGCCAGCATCTGTACGGGCACTGCGGCGGTAAAGGGGTCGGTGATGGTTCCCCTCAGCTGGATCATGCTCCCCGCTATATAGCTATGCAAGATGAACGTTATACAGACGCCGATGGCGATGGACAGGAATACGAGCAGGGCATCGAGAAGTCTGGTGACACCCGCAAGATAATCCTCGTTCGCAATATCCCTCAGGCCGTTGGTGAACGCCACCCCGGGGATCAGCGGGATCAGCGTTCCGATGATCATGTTGCCGAGATTGACTCCGAATCCCATATTGTAGAACAGTATGCAGAGCAAGGTGCCGAAGGCTCCCGAGCAGATGTTGCCGAGCGCCTTGGACATACGTGCGCAAGCCAGCACCAGGAATAGATAGACTGCCGTTCCGGCGATGAGCGCGGCGGCGCAGTCGAGGAGGCTGCCGCCGAAGATGGCGCAGAACGCTCCGCTGCCCAGCGCCGCGCCGGCGAAGCGCTCCCACAACGGCTTCTCCGGCATGTTCCGGATCTCTTCCAGGCGTTCCTTGGCTTCTTCCAGTGTGTATTTCCCGGAGGGAAGCTCCCTGGAGAGTTGGTTTACGGCGACGACCTTGTCCAAACGCGCTCCCTTTATGGGGATGAAATCGACGTTGGCGTAAGAGCTGCCAGTGGTGAAGATACCGTTGCTGAGGACGAAGAAATGCTCCTTGTACACGCCGAACGAACTGGCGATGATCTTCATCGTCTCCTCGACACGGGAGATCTCCGCGCCGTTTTCGAGCAGCGTGTGTCCCGCTTCCGCGGCGAATGCAAGGATCTCGTTCGATCGTTCAGGAGTCATAGCGGTGCAAAATTACTATTTTTTTGTTAACTTGCTGAAAATATAAACTGAAACGAAATGCGAAAGACTTTCAAGACCATCATCGCGCTGGCGGCATGTGCGATCTGCTTCGTCTCCTGCGGAGAGCGCAAAACCAATCTCTTCAACGGAAAGAACCTCGACGGATGGACCTTCTTCGTCAACCCCGAGGCCGGAGTCCCGGCTTCGGAAGTTTTCGGCGTAAAGGACGGCGTCATCACAATCTCCGGCGATCCTTTCGGCTTCATGATGACCGAGGATTCGTTCGGAGACTATGTCCTCCACGTAGAATGGAGATGGATAGGCGAACCCACCAACAGCGGCTTGTTCCAGCGCGTCGAACCGGCCGAAAAACTCTGGCCCGTCTGTGCGGAAGTCAATCTCAAGGCCGGCAGCGCCGGCGACATGATCTCCTTCGCGTCCACTCCTTTTGAGGAGATGAAAGAGACCGGCGGACGCTTCAAGACGAGAATCTCCGACGAGGACGTCGAGAAGTCCGCCGGCGAATGGAATACCGCCGAGATTACTTGCGAAGGCACTTACATCCGCGCCGTCATCAACGGCGTATTGAAGAATGAAGCCCATTTCGAGAGGACGGAAGGCCACATCGCCATACAAAGCGAAGGCGGACCCCTCGAGGTCCGCAACATCTATCTCACCCGGCCGGGCAAGAAATGATCATTCGCTCTTGGGAGCCTGTCTGGGATTGGAGGCGATGTCCTCGAGCTGGACAAGGATCTCGAGCGATGACGCCAGCTCCTCAGGCGGGCATTCTGCGAGGACTACGTCCTTGAACGCCCGCACTTCCTGCAGTGCGGCTTCGCCTTCTCCGTAATCGCTGAGGAACTGCACCCTGTAATACAGCGCGGCCAGCCTGCTGGGTATGTCGCCATACCCGCAGGCCATATATCCGTTGTAAATCTCCTCGCAGAACGGTTCCAGCATCGCACGGTCTCCGGCCAGACGGTAGATCATGCCCATCGAACGCAGCAGGTCGGTATAGTGCGGAGGGACGTATCCGTCCTCTCCACCCATGGCGATGACTGCCTTGACCATCATCAGGTTGAAATTCAGCAGCTCGTCCATCTCGCGGTAGAAGTCCTCCGAGGCCTTCATGTTGAAGATGACGTCCGACCAGGCGCTGGTGATGAAGACATACTGTGCCGTGGTATTGCGCAGGTAGATGATTATATTGCTGAAGTTGTTGTCCTCCTGTGTGAAGTCGTACGCTCCGGCGTAGTCGCCGGCGCTGAACCGCTCGGCAAAGCCGACCCAGGAGCGCAGCAGCGAATCGGCCGGGACCTTGACGTCGTCAGGGTACTCCGGGCCTCCCGTGCTGTTGCGCAGGCTGTCGATGAACTGGATCTCCGGGGAATAATCCGAAGGATCGTACTTGAGCTTACGCGAGCAGCCAGCCAAGGACAGCAGGACTATCAGTGCCGTCAGCAGCGCTGCCGGCAGAAAGGAACGGCTTTTCATCCCGGAGGCTATCGGAGGGTCTCGTGCAGCCTGACCTCGATGCCCGAGCCCTCAAGACCGTCCTTGATGGCCTGCATGTCGGTGTTGCTGAGATGGTAGGGGATGAGGACCTTGGGCTTGATGACCTGAGCGGCGTGGATGCACTGCTCGACTGTCATCGTATAAGGCTGGTTGGCCGAAAGGAAAGCCACGTCGATGTCCGTAAGCTGGGCGTACTCATCGATGTCCTCGGAGTCTCCGGAGACGAATACGCGCAGGCCGCCGATGGTCAGCAGGTAACCGTTGCCGTTGCCCTTGGGGTGGAACTGCGTCCTGCCCTCTGTGGTATTGTAAGCCGGGGTGGCGTCGATCTTGATTTTCTGGCCGGCAGTCGTGCTCTCGCCGTTGTCCATGGTCTCTCCGTATCCGAGCAGGCCGTGGACCGTACCGTTGGTGATGATGCGGGTGTCCTCCTTCGAAATCGACTCGATGGTCTCCTTGTTGTAGTGGTCGCCGTGCTCGTGGGTCACGAGGATGAGGTCCGCCTTCGGGAAGGATTCGTAATCAAGCTCTTTGCCGCCGTAGTTCTTGACAGGGTCGATCTGGATGAGATAGTCCTTGTAGGAAATGGCGAGTGAGCCGTGATTGATGCAGGTGATGTCGACCTTGCCGCCCTTGGCCTTGAAGGTCTCGACGTCGGGGTTTTCAACTTTTTGGGCGCATGCTATGGTCATGACGAGTGCGGTGAGTAATGCCAAGTGTTTCATTGTTGTTGGTTTATATGATACACAAAGATAAGGCTTTTCTTGGAAAATGCATTATCTTTGCCAGCCGTATTGGAATGAACTTATGAAAGACAAATCCCCCTGGTTCTATCATCTCCTGGCCCTCCTCGTAGTGGCCGTCTGGGGCGTCACCTTCGTCTCCACGAAAGTCCTCATAGCGGCCGGGCTGAAGCCTGCGGAGATTTTCGCCATCCGCTTCGTCCTTGCCTATGTCGGTATATGGGTGTTCTGCCTCTATCGGAACAGGAGATCGGGAGAGAGCCAGGCTTCAACGCTTTTCAGCTCCACCGTTGCGGACGAACTCGTCTTCGTGTTTCTCGGCATCACCGGAGGTTCGTTCTATTTCCTTACGGAAAATACCGCACTCGTATATACCCAGGCCTGCAACGTGGCTTTCCTCGTGTGCAGCGCGCCGCTGTTCACCGCGCTCCTGACGCTTGCAGTCAAGCGTTTCGGCCGCGGAAAGCTCGTCGACGGGCTTGAAGACATACACGTTGGCTGGCCGCTTGTGGCGGGTACTTTGCTCGCCCTGGCGGGCATGGCCCTGGTCGTGTTCGAGAGACAGACACTGCAGCTCTCCCCGAAGGGAGACCTGTTCGCCATCGGCGCTGCAGTATGCTGGGCTTTATACAGCATCTTCATGGCGCAGATGACTTCAGAGTACGGCGCTCTCTTCGCAACGCGGAAGGTCTTCTTCTACGGCCTTCTGACCATCATACCGTTCCTCTTTGGGGGAGACGGGGCCTTGGTGACCGCCGCCCTCTCGCAGCCTAAGGTCATCCTCAATCTCCTGTTTCTCGGCCTCGTGGCTTCGCTGGCCTGTTTCATCATCTGGAACAAGGTCATGTCCAAGCTGGGCGGTTTCACCACGACGAACTACGTCTATCTCAATCCTTTCTTCACCCTGGTATCATCGATGGTCATCCTCGGCGAGAGGATGACTCTCCTGTCCGCCGTCGGGTCGCTTGCGATCATCCTTGGAGTCATACTTGCTGGAAGGAAATGATCCTTGCCGGATAACAAAAAAAACAGCGGGTCCCGAAGGATCCGCTGTTTCTTATCGTACAGGAATACTAGAGCTGGGGACCGGCGGCTACGAGGGCCTTGCCGGCTTCGTTGGACTCGTATTTCTTGAAGTTCTTGATGAAGCGGCCGGCGAGATCCTTGGCCTTCTCCTCCCACTCGCATGCGCACTTGTAAGTGTCGCGAGGATCGAGGATGCCGGTATCGACGCCCTTGAGGACGGTCGGAACGGTGAAGTTGAAGTAAGGGATCTTCTTGGTCGGGGCCTCGTCGATGGAGTGGTCGAGGATGGCATCGATGATGCCGCGGGTGTCGCGGATCGAGATGCGCTTGCCGGTGCCATTCCAACCAGTGTTCACGAGGTAAGCCTTGGCGCCGCTCTGCTCCATGCGCTTCACAAGCTCCTCGGCGTACTTGGTCGGGTGGAGCTCAAGGAAGGCCTGGCCGAAGCAGGCGGAGAAGGTAGGAGTGGGCTCGGTGATGCCGCGCTCGGTACCTGCGAGCTTGGCGGTGAAGCCGCTCAGGAAGTAGTACTTGGTCTGCTCGCTGTCGAGGATGGAGACCGGAGGAAGGACACCGAATGCGTCGGCGGACAGGAAGATGACCTGCTTGGCGGCGGGGCCGTGGCTGTCGGGACGGACGATGTTCTTGATGTGGTAGATAGGATAGGAGACGCGGGTATTCTCGGTAACGCTCTTGTCGTTGAAGTCGATCTTGCCGTTCTCATCGACGGTGACGTTCTCGAGGAGGGCGTCGCGACGGATGGCGTTGTAGATATCGGGTTCGGACTCCTTGTCGAGCTTGATGACCTTGGCGTAGCAGCCGCCCTCGAAGTTGAAGACGCCCTCGTCGTCCCAGCCGTGCTCGTCGTCACCGATGAGGAGGCGCTTGGGGTCGGTGGAAAGGGTGGTCTTGCCGGTGCCGGACAGACCGAAG
>JAEEGJ010011553.1_pt1 | contig 22358 bp, 21 predicted proteins | sample 8958761 | NCBI WGS metagenome assembly JAEEGJ01 (sample SAMN16246546, study PRJNA631951) | gut metagenome | biome: gut microbiome; feature: rumen; material: RS-attached | host: Bos | place: Iran: Karaj | collected 2018-10 | reverse complement strand
TGACGGAACGGACGCGGCAGGCACGGAAATTTATCGCTCTGGCCAAGCAGAAAAATCTCGCTGGGCAGGCCGCAAAAATGAAGTCACATCGGAGACACGAGACAATTAACCTTATGTTTAACTATAAATTTTTACAAAACAATTATGGCACTGAAAGTAAAAGCAGTTGAGAAGAAGATTAAGTTCACAAAGGACGAGAACGCCCCTGGCGTATGGCGCTACGTGATGAGTCCCGAGCTGTACACGCCGCTGAGCCAGGCGAAGGTCATCAAGGAAGCCGCCCTGCGCTCAGGAGTGAGCCGAGGCGTGATGCAAGCCTGCTGGGACGCTGCCGGCGAGGTCATCAAGGCGTGGGCAACGGAAGGTCACTCGGTGGCTCTGCCCGGACTAGGCACGATGCGCTTCGGTCTGCGTTCGAAGGCCGTGGAGGACGTCAACAAGGTGAAGGCCGGCCTGATTACCAGTCGCCGCATTATCTTCACCCCAAGCGTAGACCTGAAGGACGAGCTGGCAAACACCGCCGTGCAGATTACCTGCTACGACCGCAACGGTGAGGAGGTTCGTCGCGTTACCTCGACCGACGATGGCGCTGTAGAGGACGAGGAGAACAACGGTGGCAGCGCTCCCGGCGGTCCTGGCAGCAATGGTGGTGTGACGCCTGGTGAGGCTGGTAATGGTGATGACGAAGGCGAATGATTATGAAAAAGGAGACGTGGAAGACGATTATTCAGGTGCTGATTAGCATTTTGACGGCGGCAGCAACCGCAATGGGAACGACATCGTGCTTGGGCTACGGGCCGATAGTGATGTAAAAACAAAACGCAAAAAAATAGCGAGCTAAAGTAAAACTTTGCTCGCTATTTCTTGCATTTTGTGATTCCGGCGGGATTCAAACCCACAACCTTCTGATCCGTAGTCAGATGCTCTATTCAGTTGAGCTACGGAACCTCCGTTCCTTATTTGCGGGTGCAAAGGTACGGAGTTTTTCGGTAACTACCAAATTTTTTCGGAACTTTTTTTGATTTCGGGCGTATTTTTGTTGCTTCTGCATATTTTTAGTGTAAAAATCCCTATAAATATGGATTGTAGAAACAAAAAAAAGGCTGTACCTTTGCACTCGAAATGACAAACCACATAAATATTGAACAATCAGAGGTAACGGTGATTGGTGCTGGATTGACCGGCCTGACCACCGCTTACTGGTTGAAACGTCTGGGGGTTCGGGTATGTGTCGTCGAGACTGACAGTCGTATTGGCGGACAGATACAGACCCAACAATATAATAAATATGTATATGAGACTGGTCCTACAACAGGAGCTGTGTCTACGCCAGAGGTTGCCGAGTTGATGATGGACTTGGCTGAGACTTCTGAGGGGAAATGCCAGATTGAAACGGCTCCTGATTCGTCGAAGCGTCGATTGATATGGAAAGAAGATCGTTTTCGGGAATTGCCCTCTGGTTTGCTGAGTGCTGTAACGACACCACTGTTCCGCTTTTCGGATAAGTTGCGCATTCTTGGCGAGCCTTGGCGCAAACGTGGCAACGACCCCGACGAGAGCGTAGCATCGCTGGCTGCTCGTCGGTTGGGTCGTTCATTTGTTGACTATGCTGTCGACCCCTTTATATCCGGTGTCTATGCGGGTAATCCTGACCAGTTGGTTGTACGCTATGCGCTGCCTAAATTGTATGCCTTGGAGCGCGACTACGGTAGTTTTGTTCGTGGCAGTATTGCCAAGATGAAACAACCCAAAAGCGACCGTGATCGTCTGGCAACGAAGAAAGTGTTTTCTGCACTGGGTGGTCTGAGCAACATCCCTGAAGCTGAAGCCGACTACATTGGCAGGGAGAACATCATATTGGGAACCAGTCAGGTGGCGGTTGGCTATCTATATAATAATAAGGTATGGGAAACGGCGTTTGTGGATGCCGACGGCAACAGCAGGACATTGCAGAGCCGGTGGGTAGTCACTACGTGCGGAGCCTACAATCTGCCACAATTGCTGCCTTTTGTCGACAAGGAGCGCATGGACGCCATCTCTGGTTTGGTGTATGCCCCTGTGATGGAGGTGAATGTCGGTATGCCTGATACTTTTGGTGGCGACTATTGTGCTTTTGGCGGACTGGTGCCGTCGGTAGAGCGCCAGCAGATATTGGGCATCTTGTTTCCCTCGGCCTGCTTTGTCAGACGTGCACCAGAGGGTGGGGCACTGTTCTCATTCTTCTTAGGAGGCATTAAGCATCCTGAGATGCTAGACAAGAGTGATGAAGAGATACGCAGCATTGTAACAACGTGTCTGCACAAGATGCTGAAGTTCCCAGATGAGGCAAAGCCTGACTTTATTCATATCTCACGCCACCGTCGGGCCATTCCGCAGTACGGAGCAGACAGCGGTCGTCGCTTTGAGGCCGTTGCTGCGATAGAGAAAGACTACCCAGGATTGGTCATTGGCGGTAATCTGCGCGACGGCATCGGCATGGGGCATCGTATTACCCAGGCCACTACAATTGCAAACCACATAATTAACACTATTAATAATAATTAGAAAATGAAAAAGATTGTTTTATCAGTATTGACAATGGCTGTTATGCTGCCAGTGATGGCAGAGCAGAATACAGCATTGGCCGACAGTTCACGTGTCTATGACTTGGACGAGGTGGTTGTCGTATCACAGAATAAGGAATATATGAAGCTGCGTCTGCAACCGATGAGTTCGACAGTACTGACGGGTACAGAACTTGGTATCTTGGGTAGTCGTGACCTGAGGGACATAGCCAACTTCGTGCCTTCGTTTGTGATGCCCGACTACGGTGCGCGCTTTACATCTTCAATATATGTCAGGGGTATCGGCTCACGTATCAACAGTCCCTCAATGGGTATCTATATCGACGATATACCCTTGATGAACAAGTCGACATTTAATGGCCACATTTATGAGCTGGACCGTGTCGACGTATTGCGGGGCCCACAGGGTACGCTTTATGGTATTAATACTGAGGGAGGACTGGTACGTCAGTACACGAAGAACCCGATGAATTATCAGGGTACAAACATCAAGCTTGGCATTGGCACGCATTTCTATCGTAAGGCAGAGGTGGCCCACTACGCTAAGCTGAGTGATAACCTGGCCTTATCGGTAGCAGCCTTCTACAACGGTACAAACGGTTTCTGGAAAAATTCGCTGACAGATGAGCGTGCTGATGACATGAACGAAGCTGGCGGACGTCTGAGACTGGTATTTCAACCCACAGACCGCCTGTCTTTCGACTGGATGACAGACTATCAGTTTGTGCGCCAGAAGGCTTATCCCTACGGTGTACTTGACCCCGAGAGTGGCAAGGTGCAGACCGATCCGAACCAAGACCACCAGAGCAAGTACAAGCGTAACATGCTGACTACAGGTTTGGCTGTCAAGTATAAAGCCAACGGTTTCGACTTTGCATCGAACACCAGCTACCAACTGTTGAAGGATAATCTGCTGATGGACAATGACTACAGCAATGTAGACTTTATTACCGTCGACCAGTATCAGCTGGGTAATGCATTGACACAGGAGTTTACGTTCAAGAGCAACAACCAGAGCCGCTGGCATTGGACATCAGGTGTCTTTGGCAGCTATCAGTGGTTGAAGACCACGGCTCCCAACAAGTTTGGCACATACTTTCCTCAGATGCTTCAAATGCAGATTCAGGGGGCTATGCTGAAGAGCATGATGGGCAGAGGCATGACCCAGGAACAGGCTATGGCAGCCATTCAAGCACGTGGCGGCATCAATATTGACATGGCAATGGATATTCCCTGCCTGTTCCATACACCGCAATTCAACGTGGGCGTCTTCCATGAGTCGAACATTGACCTGACTGAACATCTGACAGTTACACTCGGCCTGCGCTACGACTTTACTCAGTCGAAGATTGACTTTGATACCCGTGGCATCAGCCTGAATCCCACCTTCTCTATTATGGGTGCCACAATATCCCCCTCAAGAATCTATACCGACTATATCGGTTCCGGCAAGGCTAACTTCAACCAACTGTTGCCGAAGTTCGGATTGACCTATAAGTTCAATGATGGCAGCAACGTTTATGCTACAGTATCGAAAGGCTATCGAGCTGGAGGCTTTAACGTACAGATGTTTGGTGACATTATTCAGACCGACTTGCAGTCGGCTATCGGAATGTTGCAGGGTGGCACGCCTATGCCAGAGGTCGTAATGGAACATCATGGTGACGACTGCGCCCCCATCATGGATGGTGTCAAGTTCAAGCCTGAGGAATCGTGGAACTATGAAGCTGGTACGCATCTGAATCTATTCAATAACCTGATACATCTGGACTTGTCTGCCTTCTACATGCAGATTCGTAACCAACAGTTGTCTGTGTTTACCTCTGACTATGGTTTCGGACGCCGAATGGTAAATGCTGGTAAAAGCTACAGTTGTGGCTTAGAGGCTATGTTGCGAGGTAGTGCCCTGTCCAACCATCTGTCATGGTCGTTGGGTTATGGCTATACACATGCAGCATTTAAGGAATATACCACCAAGGCCAGCAGTAGTGCTACGGCTGAAGAGATTGACTATAAGGACAAGAAGGTGCCTTACGTGCCTGAACATACCTTGTCTGCATTGGCCGACTACCGTTTTGATTTTGCTGATTCTTTTGTCAAGAGTCTGACCGTAGGTGCCAATATGAACGCACAGGGCAAGATATGGTGGGACGAGGCCAACACTTATTCACAGAAATTCTATGCTGTACTTGGTGCCCATGTCAGCGTTGATCTGGGTATCTGCACATTGAACCTGTGGGGACGCAACCTGACAGATACCAACTATAACACCTTTGCTTTCTCAAGCAAGGCAACAGGTAAAGAGGTGTTTATGGCCCAACGTGGTAATCCTATTCAGTTAGGAATGGATGTGAATATTCACTTTTGATAATTGCAATATAAAAACTAAACAGGCATAAAAAGGTTAATAACGTTAAAATTAACGGAAATAATTAACTAAAAGACTTCTTCGTAACGCAAAAGTTTGTATCTTTGCCAGCGTTATGAAGAAGTCTACTATTTGGGCGATTGCCTGCATTATGGGATTCTCGTTCCTGGCATTGCTCTATCTTCAGTTCTCTTATGTTGAAGAGATGGTAAAGATGAAGAAAGAGCAGTTCGACGAGAGTGTGAATCGTTCACTGTACCAAGCTGCACATAACTTGGAGTTGAACGAGACACAGCGCTATCTGGAGAAGGATATTAACGAAACTGATCGCCGGGCTTTTAAGCAGGACTCTATCTATACTGACGGTTTGGGCGGCATTAAGCAGAGCCACCAGTTTGCTGTTTCTGCTGACGACGGAACAGTTTACTCGTCGTTCCAGCTGAAGACTTACGAGATGAAGCCTGCTTCCATACCTAAGGCCATGATTCTGAATAAGGATAAGAATTCATTGGCCGATGCAGCCAAGACCATGCAGGAAATCGTGCGTAACCGTTACGTGTACCAGCGTGCATTGCTGGATGAAGTGGTTTACAATATTCTCTATACAGCCAGCGATAAGCCACTGAAGGAGCGCATCAACTTCCGCATGCTTGATAATGATATCCGTGAGCAGCTGGCCAACAACGGCATCAATATCCCGTACCACTTTACGGTGTCGACTACAGACGGTCGTGAGGTGTACCGCTGTCCGGACTTTGAAGATAAAGGTAAGGAATATACCTATCAGCAGGTGCTGTTCCGTAACGACCCGCAGTCGAAGATGGGACTCCTGTTGGTGCACTTCCCTGAGATGAGCAGCTACATCTTCTCGTCAGTACGCTTCATGATTCCCAGCATCATCTTTACCATTGTACTGCTGATTACGTTCTTGTTTACCATCGTGGTTATCTTCCGTCAGAAGCGTTACACGGAAATCAAGAACGATTTCATCAACAATATGACCCACGAACTGAAGACGCCTATCGCCTCTATCTCGCTGGCTGCACAGATGATGAACGACGACTCGATAACGAAGTCGGAACAGATGACCAAGCACCTGAGTGGTGTGATTACCGACGAGTCGAAGCGTCTGCGCTTCCTGGTTGAGAAGGTGTTGCAGATGTCGATGTTCGACAAGAAGAGCATTGTGTTCAAGAAGAAAGAGTTGGACCTGAATGAGATGGTCGAGAATATTGCCCAGTCGTTCAACCTTCGTGTAGAGCATACGGGTGGTAAGATCTATACGCAGATAGAAGCTGTAGAATCGGCTATCTTCGTTGACGAGGTGCACTTCCAGAACGCCATTACCAATTTGATGGATAATGCCGTGAAGTATCGCAAACAGGACGAGCCGCTTGATATCTATATCAACACTTGGAACGACAACGAGAAGTTGCACCTCAGCATTCGTGATACGGGTCAGGGCATCAAGAAAGAGAACGTGAAGAAGATATTCGACAAGTTCTATCGGGTGCATACTGGTAACAAGCACGACGTGAAGGGCTTCGGACTGGGACTGGCTTACGTGAAGAAGGTGGTAGACCTGCACCAGGGCGACATCAAGTGCGAGAGTGAGTACGGTAAGGGTACTAAGTTTACGATCTCACTTCCTATACTCAAGGAGGATTGAGAAATTGAGATAATGAGAAATTGAGAAAATAAAATATATTGTTTAATCCACATTGAGTTATGAGCCTGAGAATACAATTTCTCATAGTTTCATTCCCTCAATATCTAAATTTTAAAATTTATGGACGAAAAACTGAAAATTCTTCTTTGTGAAGACGACGAGAACCTCGGAATGCTGTTGCGTGAGTATCTGGCTGCCAAAGGCTATACAGCAGAACTCTGCCCTGATGGTGAGGCTGGCTACAAGGCTTTCCTCAAGACTAAGTTTGACATCTGCGTGCTCGATGTGATGATGCCTAAGAAGGACGGCTTCACATTGGCTCAGGAAATTCGTCAGGCCAATGCCGACATCCCCATCATCTTCTTGACTGCCAAGACGTTGAAGGAGGATATCCTGGAAGGTTTCAAGATTGGTGCCGACGACTACATCACCAAGCCCTTCTCTATGGAGGAGCTCGTATTCCGTGTAGAGGCTATCCTGCGTCGTGTACGTGGTAAGAAGAATAAGGAGAGCTCAGTATATCATATTGGCGACTTCATCTTCGATACACAGAAGCAGCTGCTGACTATTGGTCAGAAGCAGACCAAGCTGACCACGAAGGAGAACGAACTGCTGGCATTGCTCTGTTCGCATGCCAATGAGATTCTGCAGCGTGACTTTGCCCTGAAGACCATCTGGATTGACGACAACTACTTCAATGCCCGTTCAATGGATGTGTATATTACCAAGCTGCGCAAGCACCTGAAGGATGATCCGCAGATTGAGATTATCAATATTCATGGCAAGGGCTACAAGCTCATCACGCCAGGTGAAGATAATTAAAAAGAAATTAGGTGTGTCAATCGACACACCTAATTTTATTGTTATTGTTGAGCTCGCAAGGTTGCCAGACTTTCTTTCAGTGCGGCAATCTTGCCCTCGGCATCACTCTGCTTCTTACGTTCCATCGCTACCACGGCTTCAGGAGCATTGGCAACGAAGCGCTCGTTGGAGAGTTTCTTCATGACACCCTGCAGGAAACCTTCGAGGTGGTTAAGTTCTTTCTCCTGCTTCTCTATCTCTGCGGCAATGTCAATCATGTTGCCAAGAGGAACTGCAAACTCGTCAGTACCTACCATGAAGGAACTGGCTGTAGCGTCTTTCTCAGTCACCACATTGATAGCACTCAGGTTAGCCATCTTGCTGATGACTGCGCCATAAGCCTCGTAGGCATCTTTGCCCACCACCTGCAACTCCAGTTGCTCCTTAGGTGCAATATTCTTTGAACTGCGAACCATACGGACACCAGATACAATCTGCTTCACATTCTCAATCTCCTCGGCCAACTGGTTGTCAGCAGCGGTAGGAGCAGGAATCTCCAGCTTGTCGCGCATGATGGACTCGCCATCCTTACGGTCATAGAGGTGCTGCCACAGTTCTTCGGTAATGAACGGCATGAAGGGATGCAGCATCTTCAGCAGAACCTCGAAGAACTCAAGCGTCTTCTCGTAGGTTTGCTTGTCGATAGGCTGAGGCTCGCCATTGATGTAGGCAGGCTTTACCATCTCCAGATACCAGCTTGAGAACTCGTCCCAGAACAGCTTATAGACAGCCATCAGGGCCTCAGAGATACGATACTTCTTGAACAGGTCGTCCACCTCGGCATTAGTCTGGCGCAATTTGGCCTCAAACCATGCGGTGGCAATCTTACCCGTCTCAGGCTGTTCGATATCTGCAACCTTCCAACCCTTAACCAAACGGAAGGCATTCCAAATCTTGTTGTTGAAGTTACGGCCCTGTTCACAAAGTGCCTCGTCGAAGAGGATATCGTTACCAGCAGGTGCACTGAGCATCATACCCATACGCACACCGTCGGCACCAAACTTCTCAATCAGTTCAATCGGATCGGGGCTGTTGCCTAATGACTTAGACATCTTACGACCCAGCTTGTCGCGGACGATACCTGTGAAGTAAACGTTCTTGAAAGGCATGTTGCCGATGTACTCATAGCCGGCCATAATCATACGGGCTACCCAGAAGAAGATGATATCAGGACCCGTTACGAGGTCTGAAGTGGGGTAGTAGTACTTAATCTCCTCGTTACCAGGCTTGTTAATACCGTCGAACAGCGAGATAGGCCACAGCCAACTGGAGAACCATGTGTCTAAAGCATCCTCATCCTGACGCAGGTCGGCATCCGTTACCTTCGAATCCTTCTGCTGAGCCAGTTTCAAGGCTTCTTCACGTGTCTCGGCTACTACGTAGTCGTCGCTTTCGTTGTAATAGTATGCTGGAATGCGATGTCCCCACCACAGCTGGCGCGATATACACCAGTCTTGGATATTCTCCAGCCAGTTCTTGTAAGTGTTCTTATACTTGGGAGGATAGAACTTCAGTTCGTCGTTCATCACAGGCGGCAGGGCGATGTCGGCAAAGTGCTTCATCTTCAAGAACCACTGCAGTGAGAGACGTGGCTCAATGGCTGTATCCGGGTTACGCTCAGAATAGCCTACTTTGTTGACATAGTCCTCAATCTTCTCCATCAGACCTGCTTCCTGCAAATCCTTGGCAATCTGCTTACGGCATTCCATGCGGTCCATACCGACGTAAATCGGACTCTGTTCGCTGATGGTACCATCGGGGTTGAAGATATCGATGGTTTCCAGATTGTGTGTCTTACCCAGCATGTAGTCGTTGGTGTCGTGGGCAGGTGTTACCTTCAAGCAACCTGTACCAAACTCGATGTCCACATAACGGTCCTCGATGACGGGAATCACGCGGTTTACCAGAGGAACGATGACCTTGCGGCCCTTCAGCCACTGGTTTTTGGGGTCCTTCGGGTTAATACACATAGCGGTATCGCCCATGATGGTCTCAGGACGGGTGGTGGCAACTACTGCATAGTAGCCTTTTTCATCTTTGTGGACTACGTTGCCCTCTCCGCTGACAGAATCAGCGGATACGGGACCATCCACATAGTATTTCAAGTGGAACAGATGGCTCTGTTCTTCCTTATAGATAACCTCTTCTGTTGAAAGGGCTGTGAGAGCCTTGGGGTCCCAGTTTACCATGCGTAGGCCACGATAGATAAGGCCTTTGTTATAGAGGTCTACAAATACTTTAATGACACTCTCTGAACGGGTTTCGTCCATTGTGAAGGCTGTGCGGTCCCAGTCGCAGCTGGCACCCAGACGGCGCAACTGCTTCAGGATGATGCCTCCGTGCTCGTGGGTCCAGTCCCAGGCATGCTCCAGGAACTGTTCACGTGTCAGGTCGCGCTTCTTGATACCCTCGCCAGCCAACTTCTTGACCACCTTGGCCTCAGTAGCAATTGAGGCGTGGTCGGTGCCAGGTACCCAAAGTGCGTTCTTGCCCTCCATGCGTGCACGACGAACAAGAATGTCCTGAATAGTGTTATTCAGCATGTGTCCCATGTGCAACACACCGGTTACGTTGGGCGGCGGAATCACGATGGTATAGGGCTCGCGACCATCGGGTTTACTTGAAAAGAGTTTGTGGTCCAGCCAATACTGGTACCATTTGCCTTCGACCTCTTTTGGGTCGTATTTACTTGCTAATTCCATACTTATTTATAAAATGACGTGCAAAGGTACGAATAAGTGAGCAAAAAACCAAATATTATTTGGATTTTTTCGAAAGAGAGTATTTTCTTTTCTTTGTTTTATTTTGTCAACTCAAAAATTCTTCGTACCTTTGTCCGCACTATGGAACGAATGCATACAAGAGAAGAGAAATTGGAAGCTTTCGGGCGATTGCTTGACGTGATGGATCGTTTGCGCGAAGAATGTCCTTGGGACAAGAAGCAAACCAACGAGTCATTACGTCCCAATACTATTGAGGAAACCTACGAGCTGTGCGACGCTCTTATTAGCAACAATCAGCACGAGATTTGCAAGGAGTTAGGCGATGTCTTATTGCACATAGTTTTCTATGGTCGAATTGGTGAAGAAAATCAACAATTTGACATTGCTGATGTCTGCAATAAACTGTGCGATAAGCTTATTTTTCGTCATCCGCATGTCTATGGTGATGCAGTCGCCAAGGATGCTGAACAGGTACTGGAGTCGTGGGAACAAATCAAGTTGAAGGAGAAGGACGGCAACAAAACAGTATTGTCTGGCGTACCCTCTGCTTTGCCGTCGCTCATCAAAGCCTACCGCATTCAAGATAAGGCTCGTAATGTTGGTTTCGACTGGGCCGACAAACAGGATGTGTGGGCAAAAGTACATGAAGAACTCGAAGAATTGGAAGCCGAATTGCGCCGTGAAGACAAACAGCGTTCTACTGAAGAATTGGGCGATTTTCTGTTCTCTGTCATCAATGCCGCACGACTCTATAAGCTCAATCCTGACAATGCGTTGGAGATGACTAATCAAAAGTTTATCCGTCGTTTCAGTTATATTGAGCAACATTCTATTCGTGCTGGTAAACCATTGACAACCATGTCTTTGGAAGAAATGGATAAATTATGGAATGAAGCAAAAACTAAAGAATAAGAATATGAAGAAATTATCGTTTTTATGTATCCTGTCTGCCTTAATCGTTCTGTTTGGCAGTTGTGGTAATAGGTCTCAAAAGGTGCCTTTCGACAATGGCGATTCTGCTTACTCTGCAAAGGCCGATCCGACCTTGTTTGGTGTCTGTGGTGTCGAGACTTCTATGAATACACTTCAGTTGATTACCGATACTGGCGACACTCTTATGCTTGACCTCACTGTTGCACGCGATAAAGACCAGATTTTTGGTGGTTTGCATGTTGGCGATCGAATGGCAGTCATAGCTAACAACGAACATACTGAGGCTGCTATGGTGGTCAATCAGGCTGCCCTGTTGGGTAACTGGGTCATGCCGAATCCTATCGATGGAAGTGATGAGGTCGGCATCACGATTAAAGAGGGCGGTATTGCTGAAAGTATTGAACAAAGTGCCGTCATCTATAAGACGTGGAAACTGACTCGTGGCAAGCTTGAAATCGTATTGGTTCGTGAAGGTGGTACAGAAGAGGAAGAAACCTATCTCTACGATATTGTCAAGGTAACTCCTGACTCCTTGGTTTTTAAAGACGCTGATGATACTTACGAATATTCTCGTCAGAAGCCCAAGGAGAATTATGGCATGGATGTTGAATTGGAGGATGCCCAGGACGAATTCTTTATGTAATCAGTAATATCGACGTTTTGGAGCCGTTTAGAGTTCATATCCTGGGTTGTGGCAGCGCGTTACCGACCTTGCATCATAATGCCTCTGCACAAGTTGTAGAAATCAGGGGCAAGCTGTTTTTGGTGGATTGTGGAGAGGGCACTCAGGTACAACTGCGCCGTTCGCGTCTTCGTTTTACGAAGATTAGCGCTGTCTTTATTACCCATCTGCATGGCGACCATTGTTTTGGTCTGATAGGTATGCTCAGTACGTTTGGCTTGTTGGGACGTACGGCTCGTTTGGCGATCTATGCTCCCGCAGCCTTGGAGCCTATGCTGAAACAGCAGATGCAGCTGTTCTGTCACGATTTCGACTATGAGGTTGATTTCCATGCCGTCGATACCACCCAACAACAAGTTGTTTACGAAGACCGCTCGTTGACTGTCGAGACAATTCCTTTGGAGCATCGCATGCCCTGCTGTGGCTATCTGTTCCGTGAAAAGCCCTCGCTGCCGCATATCCGTCGAGATATGATTGACTTCTACGAGATTCCTACAAGCCAGATTAATAACATTAAAGCTGGTGCCGATTGGACGACACCCGATGGCGAGGTCGTCAAGAACGAACGCTTGGTAGAGCCTGCCGATACAGCCCGTAGCTATGCCTATTGCAGTGATACGCGCTATATTCCCACACTTCATGAACGATTAAAAGGTGTCTCGACGCTTTATCATGAGAGCACCTATGGCGAGGACAACTTGCTGATGGCTCAAAAGTACTATCACTCTACTGCCAGACAGGCTGCTTTGGTGGCTCGCGAGGCTGGGGTGGGGCAACTGCTCTTGGGGCACTATTCGTCACGCTACGAAGACGAACAGGTGTTGCTCCGTGAGGCTCAAGAAGTGTTCGAAAATACCCGTTTAACGGACGAAAATGCGATTTTTGACGTTTAAAGTGCATTTTTTTATCAAAAAGTTTGGAAGTTTCGAAGAAAATGCCTAAATTTGCACAAACTATATAACGAATTTAGCTTATGACGAAACGATTACTTATATTTTCATTCATTGCAGCCCTTACCTTGATGGCCCCTCAGACCGTCAAAGCCAGCGATGCTGAGGCTCCTGCCATAGAGCAGACGGTCAATGAGGATATTGTTATCAGTGTCAGTGGCCAGACAGTGACTGTATCTGGGGCTCAAGGACAGACGTTAGAGGTGATTTCGCTCACAGGACGCTGCATTATGTCCGCTAAGATTGATGGTCCTGTTCAACGCATAGACTTAAACGTTCCCAAAGGTTGTTACATTCTGAAAATCGGAAAAGTGGCAAGAAAGGTTACTGTTCGCTGATAGCACTTTTCTCATCTGCACTACTCTTTATTGATTGTAGTACGGATGCCCCACATAAGAACAGACAAATTACAATGGAGGCGTTTTCTGACATGAAGACGCCTGCATTTGTTATTAACCCACAGTTGATTGACCAGAATCTCAGTCAGCTGTTGGCTAATGACCGTCAGCAGACTGAAGCCGATAAGCAGATGCGTGCTTGTTATAATGGTCAGTTGTTGTGGGTCGATAAATATGGTGTCGACGAGAAGGCCGACACGCTGCTCAATTGGTTGCGTAAGGTGGGCGAGATTGGTCTGACGGAGCGTTCCTTTGGTGTCAGTCAGATAGAAAAGGATTTAGAGCGTATGCGTACACTTGCTTTTGATGATGCTAATCCCATCAATCTTGTCATTGCCCGTCTCGACTATCAGCTGACAAAGGCCTGCCTGCGTTATTGTTATGGTCAGCGTTTTGGCTTTGTCAATCCGCACCGTGTGTTTAATCACTTGGATGTTGAGAAGCAGGATTCCGCTCGCAAAATTACCCAGTTCCGCGGCTTGTTTGACGTAGCGATGGACTTGCCTACCAGTCAGTTTGCCGTTGATGTGTTGCGCAAGGTGAAGAACGACAGTCTCACAGCCTTGCTGCACGAGATTCAGCCCACTGATGCCAATTATCTTTATTTGAAGCAACAACTTCCCAAGGATACCTCTTTAGCTCATCGCCGTCGCATCGTTGCGAATATGGAGCGTTGTCGCTGGCGTCGTCATGAGCCTATTGCCACAACAGGCAAGCGAATCATTGTCAACATCCCTGCTTTTCATCTCTATGCCTATAACGAAGGCGAGTTGCTTGACATGCGCGTGGTATGCGGTGCCCGCACCACCAAGAGTCCTCAGTTAACCAGTAAGATCGAGTGGATGGAGGTCAATCCCCAGTGGGTCATCCCCATGAGTATCATTAAGAAAGAGGTGTCCAGCAGGGCTGGCGACTCGGCCTATTTTGCCCGTCATCGCTACGACATCGTCAACAAGGAGACCCAACAGGTGGTTAATCCTGCCAATGTCTCGCGCCAGATGCTGCTCAGCGGCAATTATCGTGTGGCTCAGAAGGGTGGTGCAGGCAACTCTCTTGGCCGTATCGTGTTCCGCTTTAAGAACCGTTATTCCGTTTACCTTCATGATACATCGACACCCAGCGCCTTCCAACGCGACGTCCGCTCATTGTCGCATGGTTGCGTGCGTGTCTCGAAGCCTTTCGAACTGGCCAACTTCGTGCTCGACAATCCTGATGAGTGGTTGCTCGACCGCATCCGTATCGGTATGGGACAACAGGCACAAACTGATCAGGGGCGCCAATGGCTGCGTGCCCATCCTGACAAGGACGATCTGAAGAAACTGATAGGTTATGTGGGTGTCAAACCTCACGTACCTCTTTATATAATATATAATACGATGTGGCCTGACGAGAATGGCGTTTGGAGAGAATGGCCCGATGTCTATGGCTACGACGATGTTATTTGGAAACAAATGCAACCCTATATGCAATGAGTAAAGACGATGAACAGCTATTGATGGAGCGACTTGCCAATCCTGACACCCAGCGTAGGGCTTTCGAGCAGGTGGTACGCGAATATAGCGAACAGCTGTATTGGCAGGTTCGTCGTATCGTGCTGACTCACGAGGATGCCAACGATGTCATGCAGAATGTCTTTATCAAGGCATGGACGCATCTCGACAGCTTCCATCAGGAGTCGCGCCTCTATACGTGGCTTTACCGTATTGCCGTCAACGAGAGTCTCGACTTCATGCGCCGCCAGAAGAACCAGGCCCTCAGTACCGACGATGTTGATTCAGGTATTGCAAACCGACTGATGGCCGACCGCTATTTCGACGGCGACGAGACCGAGGCCCAACTTCAGGAGGCCATTGCCCAGTTGCCCGAAGTGCAGCGCCGTGTGTTCACTCTGCGCTATTTCGACGACATGAAATATAGCGATATGAGCCAGCTTCTCGAGACCAGTGAAGGCTCCCTGAAAGCCTCTTATCACATAGCGGTGAAAAAGATTACTGAATTTTTTAAGCGTCGTGATTAAACTTTTCTCACGATGCTGCGTCAAAAAGAAAAAAACAATTCTACGATGATGGAACACAATGATGAATTAGAACTCAAAAAGATGGTAGGCAATAGGAACCCATTCCGCGTTCCTGAAGGCTATTTCGAGCAGCTTACTCAGCAGGTCATGCAGCAGCTGCCTGAGCGTGAGCAGCATGTTGCTAAGCAGCAGTCCATTGCTCCGCAGACCAATAGCCAGCCTCGTGCCCGTAAAGTGCAGATGCGCCCCTGGCTATATGCTGCAGCTTGTACGGCACTTGCAATGATGTTGGGTGTGAGCTACTACTTCATGCAGTCTCCAGCCACTTCTACCGATGCTGCTCCTATGGCAGCAGTAACTCCTGCAACCAATGTCGCTCCGGCTCCTGATAACAGCTATATTGACGAGGTTGCCGACTATGTCATGATGGATAATGCTGAAATCTATGCATGTCTCTCAGAAAATTATTAAATTATGAAACAAACAGTTATCATCTTGATTCTCCAGCTCTTCATGGTGGTTTCCGTGAGTGCTCAAGGCGGTCAGCAGAAGTTCTCGCCTGAGAAGTTCGATGCTGATATGGAGAAGTTTGTGACTGAGCAGGCTAAACTCACTCAACAGGAGGCCGACAAGTTCTTCCCCCTGTTCCGCGAGATGCACCAAAAGCAGCGTGCCGTTTACCACAAGATTCGTCAGGCCACCAAGCAACAGCCTGCCGACGACAAGGCTTGTGAGACCACGCTCAAGGAGTGCGACAAGTTGAACATTGAGCTTCGCCAGATTGAGCAGAGCTATCACCAGAAGATGATGAAAGCGGTACCCGCCAAGAAAGTCTACGACGCTATCATGGCCGAAAATAATTTCCATCGCCGTATGATGCGTGGAGGCTTTCAGGCTCCTAACGGCTTCAATGGCTTCCAGGGCTGGCAGAATCCTTTCGGTCAGCAGAGGGGCAGACGCCGCTAAGATCACACCGCTCACAATGAGGCTTACGTGCCGTACAGACATAACGGCCGTGAAGCAACAACCAATGATGTGCCCGGGGAATATCTTCCTCGGGTATATATTTTGTCAGCGCCATCTCCACCTTATATGGCGTATTGTCCTTCTCCGATACCAGACCCAATCGATGACTCACGCGATACACATGCGTATCGACAGCCAGCGTCGCCTTGCCAAACGCCACGCTCTGCACCACATTTGCCGTCTTGCGTCCTACGCCAGGCAACGTTAGCAACTGGTCCATATCGTGAGGAATCTCGCCCCCAAATCTTTCAACCACGATGCGCGCCATCTTTACCAGATGGTCAGCCTTCGCGTTAGGGTAGGAGACACTCTTGATGTACTCCAGCACCTCGTCAGCCTCCACCTGCGCCATGCTCCGTGCATCAGGGAACCTACGGAACAACTCCGGTGTCACCTGATTGATGCGCTTGTCCGTACATTGTGCACTCAGCATCACCGCCACCAGCAGCTGAAACTCGCTGCCAAACTCCAGCTCCGTCTGAACCTCAGGCATCTTCTTCCTGAAGTAGTCGAGCATCCATTCATATCGTTGCTTCCTTGTCATAATCTATCGTTCGTTGCGTTTGCAAATTTAAATAAAATTATCGAGATTAGATACATCATATCGTGTTAATTGTCTTTTGCAGGTCTTCCAGGAATCGGGCGGCGTGCGAACCGTCCATCTGGGCGTGATGGAACTGGAAGGAGATGGGCAAAGTCACTTTGAACCAATGCTTGCGATATCTGCCCCATGCCAGGAATGGATTGGTGTAAATACCGCTGTACTGGTTGACGATGCTGTCGAGCTCCGTGCCAGTCACTGCCGACGTGCCGACTATCACAGCCTCTTCGTCTAAAATGTCCTGACAGGTCTGGCTGACGGTTTCTGTCAGATGCATGTAATTGGCATTAAACGCCTCCAGATCGTCGCTGACGGCAACGTCGCAGGAACTGAGTCCGCCCTTTATGTTATCCACTATCACGTTGATGGCCATACGGTCGTATTTGTACAGTTTCCCGTTATGCGGCAACATGTAAAACTCCTCTATTCTTGATGCTGCCTTTCCGATGCACCAGCAGAGCAGCATGTTGAATTTCATTCCGCGCCGACGGCTCACCTTGCAGAGCCGCGTCACGTCGAAGGTCTTGGTAAGCGTCACCATCGGCATGGGCGACTTCATCCACAACTCGAAGGTGATGGCACGATTGGTGTTCTTGGGATTGATTTCCTGTTTCATCTTTTTATTCAATCACGAAACTACGTGGATAGAAATCGCTGTAGAAACGACCGTCAGTGGCGGTGAACTTCAGCACGCAGTAGTTGGGATCGGTCACACCACCGGGATAGTACTGCTCGTCGCCATCGCGCCAGATCATCTCTTTCGAGGTAGCATCCGTCAGTACCTCCATCGTGCCGCGCAGCATCATACCCTTGAAGCCTTTGGCATCGCAGAAATAGATGCTTGCCTTGGGGTTGGCTTTGTATTGAGCCACACGTATTGAGAATGTGTTGGTCGTAAAGTAGAAGGTTTTGATACCCTCACGCTTGCGTGGTTTCAACATGGCCTTGGTCCAGGGGAAACCATCTTGATCGACCGATGAGATGTAAGCGATGGGCAGTTTGTCGACCATTTGCGCAATGAGTTCCTTAACACCTGCCAAAGCGGGGTTGACATTCATGACTTCATCATTACTAACATCCAACGTTTGGCGCCAACGCTTCAACTGGGGAAAATATGTTTTCATCATGCCGATATACTCCTCTTTGGTGATGGGTTTCTCCAATCCCTCGTTGACAGCGCCAACAAACTGCGCACAATGCTCTATCATCTCTTCCATCGTGCAGTCCTGCAGGAAATTCCCATCCTTGTAGCAGTACATGCAGTAATCTTCGTTCTTACTGCCATCGACATTCGTGCCGAGGACTTCCTCTGTGAGCGGCATGCCGCAACTCTGACAAAATCTCTGTTCTTTATTCATATTATATGCCTATATTTAAATTTGTTCTCATTGCGACCGCAAAGTTACGAATTGTTGTGGAACACTCCAAATTTCTGGGACATTTTGTATGGTTTTGTGACGAATAGTACACCATGTCACAGAAAATTTGTATCTTTACAATCGTAAAACGATAACGGACGAAGCGCTGAGACGTTGTATGAAACTGGGCTACGCAACCATTCCAGAGTTTTAAAAGATACAAAAAAAGCGGTTTAATATAATTTTCTTTATAATTTGCTATGCTTCACCTGTTTACGGCAATGATGTTGAAAGTTTTACTATCATAAAATCGCCGTTTTTTTAGCGATTTTATGTAAAACTCTTGCTTTTTTCGCAAAAATGTGTGTCAACGGCAGGTCCGTAAACTGACAACCGGCAACCATGTTGACTGAACGTGGTTCTGATAAGCGGCAAATGACATAGGGAATGACATTGTTTACATAAGAGAAGTCACGGCTTAAAGTAAAACAAGTTGTTTTACATGCGTAGAAAAGCCTTTTATTATCGTAAAGTATGGCATTTTCGATAGTAAAACAAGTTGTTTTACTGTTATGATATTGAATGATAGTAAATGTTTCAATATCATTCGTGTAACTAAAGGTACATCAGTAGATTACAGAGATAATGATATTAAACCCCAAAAATGATAAAATTATTTGGTTCTGCGTCAATTTGGGTGGTAATTCCAGTTGTTATGCAGCCTTACCTCTTCACGTAACTGCTTATATTGACAGACAAGGGGATACATGCATCTGTGTAGGAGTCATGAAATCTTGCATATTTCGTATATCTATTCGTTAAACGACCCTATCTCTATCAGATTACCATCAGGATCAGCGACATAACAGGTGCGCTGTCCCCAAGGCTCTGAGGTGGGAGGAAGAACTGAGGCGGCACCATTCGTGAGTGCCTGCTGGTATTCTTTATTGACATCAGCGAAGGTGGGCACGTCAAATGCCAATTCTACAGTACCATTGAACCCTTCAGGATATTGAAACTTTCGAGAGACCATCTGCTCGAAAGCATCACGCGGGAAGAGGATAATGCGCATGTTGCCCAGCATCATCTCCACGTTAGGTTGAATGCCATCCCAATCGGTGGTAAAACCAAAGGTTTTCGTGTAGAAATCAACAGTAGCCTTATTGTTGCTGGTAAAAAGACCAATGGTGTTGAATTTGAATCGAGGACGTGGTGAGTACAACTTTGCCAGTCCGACGTTCATAAACGTGTACCAGCCATTTATCATTTCTGGTGTATCGTTCTCAAGCAGTTTCAGCAACTCGCGTGTAAACTCAAGATATCCCGAACCATTGGCAGTAACGATACGCCCATCTGTTACGGCCTGCTCGTTCACATAACCGGCCTCGTTGGTATAGTTGTTGCCACCCCACAATTTCAGTTGGTCGATACCATTTCCTGTATGTTTGATGTTGTTCAGCAATCCCTGTTTCGCCATCCACGAAGCGGCATTACAGATAGCTTCCACAACAACACCTTTGCTCAGCGCATCCTTAACAATGGGCAGTACACGCTCAGCTTCGGGATTCATCCAACCGAAACCACCTATCAATACCAAGGCAGCATAATCTGCCGGCATGGTTTCGAACGAATAGTCGGGCAGGGTTCGCATACCGCCTATCGATTTTACAGGCTCCATCGTTGGAGCTACCATCTTGTTAATATACTTAGGCTCCTTGCGAAAGCCTGTGGAATCGGTGCTCACCGCACCTGGCATAAAACCTATCTCGTGCTCGGCATAATTATCCAGCAGTATGTACAATATTTCTTTCATCTTTTTATAAATTGTTTTTTATTACTAATTCCATTTCTTTTCCACTCCATTCTTCACCATCTATCGCATAGGTGTCGGTACCAGTCACAACGAATCCTACCGACTCGTAACAATGAAGGGCCGACGGGTTATTGTCAAACACCCCAAGAGTGATTTTCTTGGCGCCAAACTCCTGTTGTGCCTTCTTAATGGCCAATTGCAGCATCTGCTTGCCATAGCCTTTGCCACGCAGCTGGTCATCTAGGACGACAAATCCCAAACGAATAATAGTCTTTGAAGACTCAGGATAACGCAGTATGATATGCCCCACGATGTTGCCCTCACCATCGATAGCAGTAAAGGGAAAAATGTTGTCGGCAGCATATTGCACAGCCATATCCTCAGGCTTAGGAGGGAACACGGGGTAACGGTCGGCACTCCACTTGCGGAATGCCGTCTTGTCTTTGCACCAACTCAGAATCGTCTCTGCATCATCGGGATTAAATGGCCGGAGCTGCATCTGTTTTTTCTCCAGATACACAAATTCCAGTTTGTCATCTACTCGCCTATGGCCAAACACCCGATAGCCCATCCTCTGATATAGCCGGATGTTGTCAATGCTACGGGTGCTCGTAAACAATTCATATCGCTTTTGAGGGTAATATTTCTCTATCTCGCTCAATAGTTTCGTACCATAGCCACATTGCCTATAATTGGGATGAATCATCAGTTTCCCGATATAGATAGTTCCTTTCATCTCCCATGCACGGATAGAACCTATAATTAGATTGTCTATATCCACCAACTTCAGGATAATACCTTTGTGGTATTCCTCAATCACCTCATCCAGCGTTTGCTTTAGAGGTGGAATATCGCGACTGCCAAACAAGGCTGCCTCGCTCTGATAAGCAAGGTATTGCAGATTAAGGATCTCCTGTAAATCTTCTATATCGGCCTTACTGATCTTTAATTCGTCTTCTATATGCATTTCCATTTATTCAAGCTCTGAGGTATAGTCCCATCTCAAATTAAATAATCGCCTTCAATTCTAATAGTGGATTTGCCACCAAATAGAACTTGGCCGTCAGAGTATTTCACCTTCACGGAGTTGAAGATGCGATCATTACCGCCTTGCTCGATAGTGATGGGGGCACCATTCCAAAGGTTCTCGCTCTGCAGATAGTTGGCAAAGGCACTGTTGCCCGACCCCGTGGCGGGATCTTCCAGATAACCGAACTTGGGCGCGAATACCCTTGTGTGGGCAAAGGCATCTGCATCTACGATTCTTTTTCACCTTCTTTGAACCCCAAAACGCAATGAATACTGCCAATATTAGTCCCATTGCCATCCACGGCCATGCCGCACTCATAAATTCATGAAACTGCTCCATATTGTTACTCTTTTAAAATAAATTATTTAATGGTTTCGACGGTGCAAAAATACATAGAATTATCCTACAATCCAAATTTCAGGGATATTCTGCATATAAATGTGACGAATGTAACAGTTTACCATGCATCCCATTCGTCACTAATATGTACCGAATATCCCAAATGTTTGGCGGAACAGATTTTTTTTCATATTTTTGCGGTCGAAAACTTAATTAATAACAGATAAAAATGGAATTCTACAAAACTCGCCAGCTGGCGAACACGCGTATTGATGTGGCCGATGCCTTGAGAGGCATTGCGGTGGCTGGCATCATTCTGTATCACTCGGTTGAGCACTTCAACATCTTTACCCAGGAGCCCATTGTACATACGTTGCCTACCGATCAGGGGGTAGCCGATGTGCTGGCCTGGCTGCTTAGCGGTAAGATGTATGGTATCTTTGCCATGCTGTTCGGACTGAGCTTTTTTATCATGAACGATAACCAGCAGCAGAAGGGGAAGAATTTCTCGGGAAGATTCGCCTGGCGCATGTGTCTGCTGTTTTTGTTTGGTGTGGTAAACGTAGCATTTTACGATGGCGACATACTGATGCCTTATGCGCTTTACGGACTGATGCTGATACCTATCAGCTATCTGCCATCCAAGTGGGTATGGGCCATCATCGTGCTGCTGGCCATCCAACCGGTTGAGCTATTCTGTCTGCTTACGGGACAGACAATCGACCACAGCACCTTGTGGGATCTGTATGGCCAGATTAACAACGCCCACGAACATGGTACGTTCCTGCAGAACACACTTACCAACCTGCGATATGGTTTTGAAGTAAATATGCGATTCAACGTGTTCAGCGGTAGAATGACGCAGTTGCTGTGTTTGTTTATCATAGGTATGCAGTTAGGACGCCAGCGCATGTTCTACAACGAGGGGCGCAACCTGCAGATATGGCATCAGCTGTTATGGCGCTCGGCCCTAGTGGTGTTTGTGCTGAGTATTGTGGATTATAGTGACATGGCCTCGTGGCTGAA
>JAEEGJ010011552.1_pt1 | contig 22360 bp, 14 predicted proteins | sample 8958761 | NCBI WGS metagenome assembly JAEEGJ01 (sample SAMN16246546, study PRJNA631951) | gut metagenome | biome: gut microbiome; feature: rumen; material: RS-attached | host: Bos | place: Iran: Karaj | collected 2018-10 | reverse complement strand
GGCGATTATGAATGGCAGGAGAAGGTATATCCGAGGCTTTACTGCAAAGACACGATAATCGAACTGAAGTACTGGGAAGACAGTTTTGAGCTATGCGGTGACAAATTCGGAAGGTCGGTCAATATCGACATATTTCTTTTCGACTATACGGATAATGATCCTGAATATATCGAGAAGACGATAAAGAAGGCTTTAAAGCTCAAGCGCAATTACATGTACTACAAGTTTAAATCCAAGGTGATAACGGACCGTGGACCGGGTGCATTTGTATTCAGCATCATAAAGAGGCTCATGTATGATTTCCATCATTCAGATCCTGATGCATCGAAGAAAGAATTTGCCAAATACGTAAAACTCACGGACCATCCGAAGAGTGATTACATCATCAATTTCGACGATCTTGAAGCGCCGGATATCAGAGCTTCACTTATAAGGTACGATCAGGTATTTCCGACTGTGACAGGGACGTTCGAAGGATTCGAAGTCAAGATGCAGAGAGATTACGATGCGGCTCTTACAAAGCTCTACGGCGATTATATGAGCCCGCCTCCGGAAGAGAGGAAAGATGTTCATCAGACATACCGTGTCGAATTCGGAAATTACAAATTCCCGGATTCATTGAGCGATTGACAGCAGGAGGTTTTCAAGTCTTTGGCCAAAGGTAAAAAACTCTATTCGGCTAGTTTTCCGGAATATATTCTTGACGATGACACCCTGAAGAGAATGCAGGATGAACTGTTTAAGATCTTACTCGATATCAAGTATGTCTGTGAAAAATACGATATCAAATACATGCTCTACGGCGGAACATTCCTCGGAGCGGTAAGACACAAGGGATTCATTCCGTGGGATGATGATATCGATGTTGGTATGCCAAGAAAAGATTATGAAAAGTACATCCAACTTCAATCTGAATACGAAGGCACACCATACTTTATCCAAACATTTAAGAGTGATCCATGCTATATCTATAACTACGCTAAGCTTAGAGATTCATCCACCACTTTCTTAGAAAACGCTTTTAAGAATCACCGCATTAATCAAGGTGTCTTTATCGATATTTTCCCAGTAGATGGTATGTCTAGAGAAGTCGGCGATAGAGAAAAGATTGGTAAGAAGAATAAATTCATTTGGAGACAAGTTTATTTCTCCTATTTACCAGCCTTAAGAAGAAAAGTTCATAGAAGAACATTCTTTAAAGATATTCTATTGAATATCGTTGCTGGTTTATTCTATGTTTTTGATATTGCTCACTACCGTAATAAGAGAGTTGAAAAATTTGCTAAACAAATCCCATTAGAAGAAGCCAAAATGGCTGGTATTAGATTTGGTTTTACTTGGAAGATTAACTGTATGGATGCAGACATCTTCAGAGAAACAGTCAAAGTTCCGTTTGAAGATATCGAAGTTAAAGTTCCAAAACAATATGATAAATACTTAACTTTGTTATACAAAGACTATATGAAATTCCCACCTGTTGAACAACAAGTTGGCCATCACTATAACTCTGGTGTCTCTTTAGACCAAGGTTATGAAGATTACATGAGAGAACATAGAATTTAATTATGAATATCGCATTAGTACTTGCCGCTGGAAGCGGAACAAGAATGAATAATAATCAACCAAAACAATTCATGCTGGTTAATAATAAACCACTATTTCTTTATAGTGTTGAAGCCTTCCAAAATAACGAAGATATCGACGCAATTGTTATTGCAACAAACAAGGAATACATTGAGAAAGTTAAAGAATTAGCCAAGGGTTATAACAAGGTTAAATCAGTTATTGCGGGTGGCGAAACCAGACAACAATCCGTCTATAATGGCTTAAATGAAATTGAAAAGTTTGTTAATAACGAAAAAGATTTGGTTTTAATCCATGACTCCGCTCGTCCATTAGTGTCTCAAAGAATCATTAATGAAAACATCACTTTAGGTAAACAATTCGGCGCGGTCGATACTGTTGTCCAAGCTAGTGACACAATTATTAATTCCAAAGACCAAGAAACAATTAATGAAATTTTAAATAGATCTGAACTATATCAAACTCAAACTCCTCAAACATTTGAGTTTGGCATTATTAAAAAAGCCCATGAAAGAGCTTTACAAGATAATGTACCTAATGTGACTGATGACTGTAAATTAGTTATGCATTTTGGTGTTGATGTGCATTTCGCCGCAGGCGATAAACTCAACTTCAAAGTCACAACACCTGAAGATCTAGAAATGTTCAAAGCGTTAGTTAAATAATGTGCTGATAAATTGTAATTGTTGTTGGAAGACCAGTATTATTTGGAATTTCCACATAGTTTTCGTTGCCGAATAATGCAGCGGCATATTCTTTTCCTGATTCTCTAGTAACGAAGTATTTTACTTTTTCACTACGGACAAATGCCGCCATATGATCGATATTGTATTTTTCACTGATTTTCACGTGATACACTTGAGCGTTAAAGTCTGGATAGATTACTTCAACACCAGCATTAAGATATAAACCAGGATACACAGAGAAGAGGAAAGTATGTTCTTTTCTATCTTCTTCGGAAATGTTTTCCTTCATATAAGCAATATCGCCTCTATCTAACTCATAATGCGTTAAATAAAGCATTGGATTGAATAAAAGTGATAAACCAAACACGGAAATAACAGCATATGTGATTGGTTTTGTGCTCTTTTTGCCTTCTTCTAAAAGCTTATATTTGCTTACCACCATCATTAAAGTAAGGATGATAAAACCAGAGACAGAAATAAGGTAATGGGCAAATAACGCGATGGCGAATTGAATAACGCAAATGACACCCGAATTGATAAGAATGAAGAGTGATTCCTCTAGTTTGTATTCTTTTCTCTTGAAGAACCAGAGGAGGAATAATGTCACGAATATCGCTAGGACGATTAAACGGCTTAACCAAACTAGCACAATACTCTTATCTGTCGCTGTGCCTAAATATTTAAGGTTAGATAAGAAAACGGCATCTATCATTTCATTTAAGAAATGACCGGCATAAGCATGGATATATGCAGGTAAGGCAGTAACCACTAAAAATGCTAAACATAAAGCGACATCTCGTAGCAAGATTGTCCATTTTTTCTCTTTAATGCGTTTAACCAAATAGAAAACCATATAGGCAAAGCCTAACATGGCGTCACTTGGCCTAATATTAAGAGCAATTCCAGCGGAAACGCCCGCTAAAATACAAGCGATTAAATAGTATTTATCGTTTTCATTCTTATAGCCCTTAACGTGGAAATAAAACAACATCATTCCCACCATGACCACCAAATCAGCGTCGCCAGGGAATTGAGCAAAGAATGTATATAAAGCAGCGAATAGTAATAAGCCCACTACTGTTGAATGATGACCGTAGTCTAGTTCTTTAAGAGTTAAGATAAGAAAAACAAGGGATATGGTGACGAAAATCGCCATGGTAAGGAATATACCAAACCTTCCCATAACGGCCCACAAAACGGTGATATAGAAGATGTATAAACCTTTGTGATCAAATATCTCAATAAATGGAGTTTTACCCGCAATCATTTCTTTTCCCATAATCACGAATGTGGATGGGTCATTGTAATATGGTTGCATTGCGATATGTGGGTAGATGAAAGACGCTAATGAACAGGAAAGTAAAATAATCACAGAACTTAATAAGAAAGCCTGTAACCAAATTGTGATAAGTGGATGTTTAGAATAAAACGTCTTCATAACTAACTTTCAAATTATAACAAAATATTTGTTAATCAACTGAAATAAATAGAAAAGACGGTGATTAAACACCGCCTTATTAATTCTATTAATAAAAGGTTATTATTTATCGACTGAGATATCTCTAGAAAGTTCTTTTTGTTCTTCATTGAAGTTTTCAGCTTTCTTGATATCTTTTTTGCTAACTTTGTCTTGGTCAGCATCTTCACCCATATGAACAACGAGTTGATTGAATGGAATTTCGATATTGTTGTTATCGAACATGACTTTAATTTCTCTGTTCATATCTCTTTGAACTTGGTAAATATCATCTTCGTTACATTTAGCAACGAATAATAAGGTAACACCTGATTCACCTAATTCAGAAACACCTTTGTAGTATGGGCCTTCAACGATAGCAGGAATCTTTTCTTTGAAAGAATCAAGGTTATCAGCGATAACCGCTTCAATCTTTTCAATTCTTGCACCATAGGAGACGGAAACATATGCTTTAGCAAGGGATAATTCTTGTGTTTGGTTAATGATCGTTTTGATTTCACTATTGTTAACAATTTTGATGTTATAACCAGCATCGATTAACTTTGTGGTTCTAATACCAATTTCTTTAACTTCGCCTCTCCAACCATCAATAATGACGATATCACCAACTTGGAATTCACCTTCAAAAACAATGAAGATACCAGCAAGGATATCGGCCACTAAGGATTGGGAACCAAGACCTATGATCAAGGTGACAACGCCAGCAGAAGCAAGGATTGTTGTGGTGTTCGCGCCCCAAGCATCCATTGTGAAGAATAATGCACATAATGCGATAACCCACTTGAAGAAGGAAACGAGTAATCTGGACAACGTCTTGCCTTTTTTACTATGGAAAGCAAGTTTTGCAAAGTAATGTAAGGCGATACCAAATGTTAAGGCGATACCAACAATTCTAATTGTGTTGAAGATAGCAGGAACTGCGGTTTCAACCATGTACTTTAAGAAAGCGGAATCGGTAGTAATCTTGAATACTGATTCTGGATCACGAACCCATGTTGATGAATCCATCGGATCAACTTTCACTAATGGACCACCGTTGATTTGTGTGTTGAAGCAGAACACGAGGATGGTTCCAATCATCACTAGTCCATAGAGCGACCATAACACGATCGTTCTAATCAATTTTGATTTGTCATTCATAAATAATAACCTCCATATTTGTGAATTTTTTATATAACATTAGTTAACTAATGCGATACATAGAATTGATAATTTGATAAGCACTGTAGAGTAATTGGATCATTTACTCCAGCACAGGTATAAGTTAGAGAGATACTTACTGGATTACCCATAATATCTTCTAATTGATTGTCATCTAAAGTGCCTTCTTCAGCGTTGTAAAGTTGAACAGTGACATATTCATCAATTGAGATGTTATATGTGTATGTTGAACCATCTGCAGCTTCAAGTGTAAGCACACCATCGGTGAAGGAATTGTAATCGCCATTAGCGATGACATCAAAGTAGAGTTCCCAGCTGCCCGCGACACAATAATTCTGCATACGTACCCCGCGGATTGCTCTTGTTTGGTCAAGTGTGAATGAGTGAGCTTCAGAATAAACAATGCGTTGTTCGCTAATTCCTGAATACTCATCTGAATACCACATTTTAAGAACTAACAAGTATTCATCACCATTAGTGAGATCTTGTATCGTGAATGAATTATCACCACTAAATGAACCATAAGTCCAATCGCTATTAGCGGTTTCATTTGCAAATTGGAAAGAGGCAATTGGCGTTTCTTCATTACCAACTTCTGCAACATATAATTCAGGTGCTGCAAAGCATCCAGCGTCATTAACGAGATCCATTCTGAATGGAAGGCGATATTCTTCGTAGCTTCCGTTAGATACGGTTGTTATGTCGTAATAACAATCTAAACCATAGAATTCACTCTTAAGTGAGTTAGTAAATGATAGGGATGGTTCTGTTTGATATAAGTATTGAGCAGCAGGATCGCCTGACTCAGAAGATACATAGTATAAGTTATATGTGAGTGTGCCACCGACAATATCGACTGGATAAATAGAGTTTTCATCGTCGTATTCATCGATTGTGACCTTTTGAGGTTCGGTTGTGTAATCAAGTTGCTTTTCAACCCAGCCATTATTAGTGGTATCTCTCACTTGTAAGGTGAAGTTACTATAATAACCATAGTCATCTTGGAAATCTAATTGTACAAAGAATGAACGTTCCATGAAGTTGGCTTCGCCATTAACGAATGTGATACCGCGGAATTCGCTTAAAGCATCAGGATCGTTGAATTCAATTTGTGCAGCATTCTCAACTGGGTCTTGTTCTTCACCACGATATTCATAAGTAAGAGCAGAGATGTATTTGAGGCCGTCTTCGATTTCAAGTTGATGTTCACGGACATTAAAGTATTGAACTTCTGTAGTTTTTTCTAAAGAAATCGCATATGGATAGTCTTCAATATCAACGCCTGTATTGCCACCGGCGCGGAATGGGTTAGGATCATCTGGACCATCAGTGGTTCTAATTGGTCCTAATAAGTGTAAAACAAAGTTATCAAGATAATTGAAATCATCTTGGTAATCTAATTGAACTTCTGCCATACCTGTTGAAATATCATAGGTACCATCAAAGGTATAACCTTTAAACTCAGAAACACCACCAGAGATATCGGTAAATACAAAGTCTTCGTTTCCTTGATAAGTTACTTCTTCTTGGGCATCATAATAGGTAACTGTATATGAATAGGTATAATCAAATGAGAAGTTCCAGTGTTGATTTTCGTCAAATGTACAAGTTTGTTCTTCTGTAGTTTTTTCTAAATTGAAATCATATTGAGCGTTCACGCCTTCTGGATAAAGATGAAGAACAAAGTTATATAAAGAGTCAAAATCATCTTGGTAATCCAATTTAACTTTGAATGTGTTTGTTAAGAAGTTGGCTTCTTTACTAAATTCAAGGCTACGGAATTCAGAAACACCACCTGACATATCAGTAAATGAGAATGGAGTTGTTTCTTCCGCGAGTACCTTTGTTTCGCCTTTACAACTGCAAGTTAGGAGGTACGTGTATTTAAAATAGCTATCACGAACATACATTTCATATTCATTTAAAACAATTGTTTGTGTTTCGTTCGTGGATCTTAAAGGAATCTCTTGAGAATAATAATCGCCTTGGTTACTACCATCATTATCTGATGGGATTAAAGTCATGGTTAATACGAAATTATCAAATAATCCTAAGCTATCATCGTAATCAAGAGTCACATTGATGGAGTTATTAATGAAGTTAGCTTCTCTACTGAGAGTGAAACTGTTGAAACCTGAGTTGTCAGTAAATGAGAATGGCACAGTTTCTTCTGCAAGAGTTGTCAAAATACCACGATAATTACATGTGAGACTGTAGATATATTCAAAACTACTATCGTTAAGGAACATCTCATATTCATTGAGATCAATGGTTTGAGGTTCTTTTGTTGGCAACAATGAAATCTCTTGAGAATAATATTGATCGGAACCGGTAGTATCTTCTCTACGACCATTGCGTTTAGGAATCTGAGTTATCTTTAGTTTGAAATCATCGTACCAACCGAAATAATCATCGAAATCGAGGGTGATTTGGAATGTGTTATCAAGGAAGTTGGCTTTTTTATCAAAGACGAATTGTCTGAATTCACTTGTTCTACCAGCGTAATCTTCAAACTCCACCATTCCTTCTTTGAATTTTATATTTTCGTTGTTGCGGGTATAGAAAACACTGTACCCCCATTTTTTATTGAGTTCGATAAGGGCATTACCTTGTCCGTCTAAAACAGAATAAGTTTGATAACCTTTTGCTTTATCTAGTGCAAATGAGGCTGATATTTTTTCTGGTGTTCCTGGCTCATAGAATTCTAAAGTGATACCAGAAATGGAATCGTCATCATCAACATAATCTAAAGAATAATTAAATGTTCCTAGTTCACAATCTGTGTATTTATAGAGTTCAAACTCTGAAAGTGTTGAATTGGCAAAGGTAGTAAAGGTGTCTTTGAAGATTTCTTCACCACCATATCTGTTTTCAGATAAGAGAATACTATAAGTTTCACCTAATGTAAGGTTGTCAAACGTGCCAATGTTAGTTGAATAAGCCCATAGGTATTGAGTCGAATTATAGTTTTTGTTAGATACTTGGAGCTTAAAAGGCGCACTTGAACCTTCTTCGCGTCCTTCTTCGTATGATGGTTCTTGATCCTGTTCTTCAAAACTGCGGTAGTAATCTTCTTCGCTTTGTAAGGCATCGTAAACCACGAGTTCATATCTGAGCTCGTTTGAAGAAATAATTAAAGATTTAAAATCGTATTTATAGTCGTGAAGCGCAGCAGAAATACCGGTAACTGTCGCGATCGCGACGACCGCAACTGTGGATGCAGCAACGGCAGTTGTCGCGGTTGCAGCGGCAGCTCCTGTCGCAGTTGTTGTGCTCTGCACAACAGTTTGAGTTGCGTGTGTTGGAACTTTATTAATATAATCGACGTTTACTTCGGTTTCTTTTTTAATGGTTTTGCCAACGTATTTTTCGTTTAAATCACCCTCAGGAAGAGGGTTTTCTTTCTTTGAAGTAAATTCGGCAGCTTGAGTTTTTCCAAACTCAACCTTCAAAAGTTGCTTATCGTTGGTTATTTCTACATTATTAAATTCATCACGAACCATATTTAAAAGATACTCTAACTATATGCTAAAAGCATTAGAAACATAAGAATTATATGGAGAAAATGATGCGACAATCTTTTGATAAAAGAGTGACAACCTATCGAGTTTGCAAAAATCGTTTATCAAACTTCTTTATATTGATATATAATTATTGAGTATTTCGAATATACGGTATTAGGAGGTTTATATGGCTTCAAAAACCAAAAAGAGCTTTTTTGAGACGCGATTAATGCGTTCGAAAATTAAAAGCCCAACAGTGTCATTATTTCCTGAAGCTGGCCTTGGTTATTTACTTGGACCAATTTTAGCTTTAGTAGGTAATGGTGTTATCAATATTTGGCTAGTTCAATACTGGCAAAGAGTTCTAGGTTTCGAATCTTGGAACGCCTTATACGGCACACTTCTTCCAATTATCTCATCCATCATTATCATCGCTGGTAATATCTTGGTTGGTAGATTAATGGAAAGAAAACCATCACTTGCTGGCAAAGCAAGACCATTAATCTTATTAGGTATGCCACTTATTTTGGTGGCCATGCTCATCTTATTCATTATTCCATTCCCATCTGCTGTTGCAGTTGAAGGTGCCACTGAAAGCGCATCTTGGACAAATGGTGGCTTATTAGCTTCCATCATGGCCGCAGTTGGTTACAACTTATACTATGCGTTTGCATGGCCAATGTATTACACATCACATAGTGCATTAGTTAACTTATCCACTCGTGATGCAGGCAAACGTGGCTTATTAGGTACAGCCATCATGGCCGCACAATTAGCCGCTGCTGGTGTTTCCGGTATGGCCGGTGGTGTCTTAATCGACTTATTAGGCTTATTACCAAAATATAATTACACTGAAGCCTATATCAACGCTAACGCTGAAAAATTACAAGGTGTTGAATTCACAAATAGCTTTGCTAAGCTCGTGAAAGACGGCTTAGTTGAAGGCGTTGACTACACAACTGAAATTACTCGTGCTCAAGCTAATGAAAAATGGTTAATCTTAATGATCGTTATGATTGGCGCATTAATCGTTGGTTGCTTACTCGAATACTTCTTCACACGTGAAAGAATCACTGAAGAACAAATCAAGAACGCTGAAATCAAATCTGATAGCGGCGAAAAAGAAGTCAAGAAAGCCACAATGGGTCAACAAATCAAGATTTGTATGAAAGACAAATTCTGGTGGTTATTAATGATCTTCTGGTTCTTATATCAATTCGGCGGCATGATGAAAAACAACGCTATGTCATTCTTCTCAGACGCAATGACTGGTGGAGCTTCCGTTTCATCACTTATCAACACAGTTGGTGCTATTCCAACAGCGTTAGGTATGGTCATTGTCTGGCCATTAGCCGCTAAACTCACAAAATCAAAAACAATTGCCTTAGGAGGTATTGTTGCCGCTGTCGCAGGCTTTGCGGCTTATGCATGTATGTTTGTTAACAAAGATGCCGTTATGGGTATCTCCGTTGCATCATTCTGTATTAAAGCTTTAGGTACTGCTCCAGCTATGTACATCTCCATCGCTTTAATGGCTAATGTCTTAGATCACCAAGAAGCAGTTCATGGTGTCCGTACCGATGCCTTCACAATGGCTGTCTATGGTTCAATCATGGTCGCTATGAGTGGTATCTGTAATGGTATTATCGCTGGTTTAACATCCGCATTCCCAGCAGGCGATGCCGCCAAGTTTGTTACAACAACATTGGCCTTCGGTGTTGAAGCTGCTTGTTACTTAGCTATCGCTATCATGTTCATCTTCATGAACGTTGAAAAATTCAGCAATGTCGATGCTAAAGCTATCGTTGCTGATCAAAAAGCAGAAGTTCTCGCCGCTAACGGTGAATGGGTTGAACCAGAAGAAAGAGCAAAACAAGAAGAAGCTGAAAACGCTCGCTTAGTCGAAGAAGCCAGAGTAGCTGAATTACAAGCTAAGTGTGAAAAGAAAGGTCTTAACTTTGACGAAGAAAACGCTAAGTTCTTAGCCGCTAAAGCCGAAGCTGAACAAAAGGCTGCTGATAAGAAAGCTGCTGCTGAAGCCAAAAAACAAGCTAAGCTTGACGCTATGACTGAAGAACAAAAGGCCGAAGCAGAAAGAAAAGCTGCTGAAAAGAAAGCAAAACAAGAAGAAAACGATGCCAAAGCTCTTGTCGAATTAAACGAAATTAGACAAGCTAATGGCAGAGAAGCTGTTGCTCTTTAATCGAAATAAACAAAATTGAGCTAAAACGTCTTGTTAATCAAGGCGTTTTTTCTTTTTACTTGTGCTATTATGTATAGGCATATGAAAGAATTCTGCAATAAACATAAACGCATATTGATAGATATTGTCATACTGGTTGGCCTATTTTTGTTTGTCACTATCGCTTTCTTAGCGTTAAAGCCATTCTATTTCAGACCGTATGAATCAGAACCATATCTTAACGGAACAGCAAGATTAGGTGTTGGATCTGTTGATGGCATTATTCCTAAGGTTTTTGTTTATATATGTTTATTCGGTGTAATTATTGCCGGAATTATTTTAAAAATTAAAAACAAGCTCACAATTGAAAGATTGTTCTTCCTTATTTTCTTAGTGGGTGTTCTTTTACAACTACTTTATATGCTCATGACCCCTATTAGTTATCGTCAACACGATGTTAATACTGATTTTAACGATGGCCATGATGCTTATGCTTGGACGCTTTATTCCACAGGTAAATTACCAACTAAAGTTGACGCTGATGGACATTTAGCGTATCAATTCTATCACCCACCACTAAATGCCTTTATGCAATCAACATTTATGCATATTGGAAAAGGTTTGATGAGTTTTACCAATTTTATTGCAGGCAGACAACTCTATGATGTTACTAACCAAAGAGCGATTTTCCAAACAAGTGAAGTTTTATCCACATTCTACATGAATGTTGCTATCTATTTCGGTATTAAGATTGCTTATAAACTCAAAATTGATAATAAATTCAAAGTATTTGCCGTAATATTCATTTCTTTCTTCCCAGCTTTAATCATCTTAGCGGGACAAGTTAATAATGACCCATTATGCATAATGAATTGCTTCATCGTCATTTATTTCACAATCAAATGGTGGGAAAACCACTCATATTTCAATGCATGCATGATTGGTTTATTTACCGGTTTAGCAATGTTCGCCAAATTAAGTGGCGCGTTAATCATTGTTCCTGCTCTTGTCGCATTCGCTATGGTGCTTATTCAAGCGATTAGAAAGAAAGAAACATTTAAGCACTATATTTTCCAAGGTTTAATCATTGGAGCGATAGCCGCCCCACTTGGTTTATGGTTCCACGTCTACGCTAAAATTAGATTTGATCAACCATTTGGTTTTGTTTTCTCTAACTTAACAGACCAACTTTATAAAGGTAATTACAACTTCTTCCAAAGATTCATTAATATCTTTGATTTTGGTGATTTATTTGGTAATTTATGGGGCAATACATTTGTTAACTACAATATGCCTAACTTCTTAATTAAATCCGCGATATTCGGTGAATACAACTTCTCTGGTGCGGATGCATTAGCGGGATTTGCTTTAGTATTTAACTATTTATTCGTGTATCTCTCATTAGCGTTAATGGTTGTTTACTTCTTTAAATCAGGCAAAGAACACTTAGAAATTAAGATTGTTGCGGGTACATTAATCGTTTCTCAGTTAATTGCTCAATTATATTTCAATATAAAGATGCCATACGGCTGTACAATGGACTTTAGATACATTGTCCCAATCATTCTTGGCTTTATGATTTTAGATGCCTTAGCGATGGATAAATTCGCAAAAGAAAACGACTGGAAGAAGTACTTCTCAATCGTTACTTGCTTTATTGGAATGTCATTTATCGCTAGTAGTTCATTGTTCTACTTAGCAATGTTCTAGGCTTTCTTTTCTTCTTTAGTTTCGTGATATTCCTTTTCGGTATTCACTTCCCAAAGCGCATCCTTGTCGGTGCGATTTTCTTTAATGTAATCAGCAGCGATTAAGCCCGTTAGCATGGAGTGGTCCATATTGTTATAACGGTGTTGGCCGTTTCTACCAATACAGTATAAGTTTGGAATCTTATCTAAAGCTTCCCTAACTAAATGGAAGTTATCATAGCTACCAAAGTAGGCTGGATAAGCTTTTTTCACTCTTAATCTAGTGGAATCTAAGACATTTTCTCTTGATTCGATAATATTCATCTTAATTAATTCATCGATGGCCATATTGATGAAATCTTCATCACTGCTTTCCCACATTTGATCGCCTTCAGTACAGAAGTATTCTAAGCCCATCCACACAGTGTGTTCTGGATCTTTGACCATATATGGGGACCAGTTATTGAATAATTGCATACGTCCCATAGTAACATCTCTTTCTTGGACATAAATCCAAGTATCTGGAACGATGTTATTTAATGTTGGAATTTTAGTTTTATTTTTGATTTTTAATTTATCTAAAAGCAAACCAACGGTGATAAAGTCACGATATGGTAATGTTGTCGCAGTTTCAAACGACTCTTTAGAGACTTTATCTTCACCAAGAGCGAAGAATAAATCTTTAATTGGCATAGAAGAGACAAAGTAATCAGCGTCATAGCTTTGACCGTTTTTACAAACCACTTTAGTGACTTCGTTATTATCGTTCAAAACGATTTGGCTCACTTCTGCCTCATAAATGAGCTTAACGCCCTTTTCTTTAAGCGATTCTGCAAGAAGTGTATATAATTGCCCTGGACCATATTTTGGGTACTCAAATTGGCTAATTAATGATGTTTCAACTTTTTTACTCTTCTTTTTGAATGGTTTAGTAATAGCGGAGACAAACGCTTTGAATAGGGATAAGCCTTTAACACGTTGAGCGCCCCAATCCGCGCTTAATTTGCTTGGATGGACACCCCAAAGTTTTTCGGTATAACTTTCAAAGAATAATTGGTATAAAGGTTTACCAAATCTATTGATATAGAAATCTTCTAATGATTTTTCTTTGCGTTTATGGATACAGCTACCGATATAACCAAATCCAGACTTCATAGTGCGCCAGAAACCCATATTGATGAATGTTCTAGCCTTCATGGAGATTGGATAATCAAAGAACTTTTTAATGAAGTAAATTCTAGAAATTCTATTTCTTTTTAGCATCACGCGGTCTTCTTTTTCTGGATCAGGACCACCTTCTGTCAATTCGATTTTTCTATTAAGTAAGATATCGTCTAAGCTTGGTTCACCTTGCAAAGGCATAATTTCATGCCATAAATTACTGACACGATCAACCTTAGTAAAGAAACGGTGACCACCGACGTCCATACGATTGCCGTTATGTTCAGCGGTTCTTGAAATACCACCAACAAACTTTTCTAATTCTAAAATCGTGATGTCGTATTCATCACTTTTAGAGAGTTCATAAGCTGTGCTAAGACCAGCAGGACCAGCACCAATAATAACTACTTTTTTCTTCATACTTAATAAGACCTGTTCTTTGTCCTTAAATATTATAGCAATATATAGGTTTTTATTAAGTAATAAAAATGGAAAAGAAGCAAAAATGCCTACATAAAAAATATTTTTTTATGAAAACTATTGACTCTTTATAAAAAAGGACTATGATAAAGCATTCAAAAGAGGAATACCTCGTCCCAAGCAAGACGTTAAAAGGCTATAGAAAAGAGGTATTCTGATGATGAATAAGTACACATTAGAAGCGGTCGTAGAAGGAGAATTAATTAGATTCCACCGTCAATTCAAAACAAGAAACGACGCGTTGAATTATATCTTCAACTATTATGACAAGCATCACTTGGTAGAACTTAAAATCAATGACGAATATTTCATTGGTGGAAACAAGCACGATATTGCTTATGTTTATGACTACGAGAACCGCTTCAGAATTGCTAGGGCATAATGTGCCTAGAACGAAATAAAACGACCATTTGCTAGATAAGGTGGTCGTTTTTATTTATATATTTTACTTTGTAAATAACAAAAAAGAAGCGGACGAGCCGCTTCCTTTCTTTGAACCGAGGTACCCGAACTATAAGGCTTAAACCTTATCGATACCCAAGTTAAGCTGCATTCGCTGGTGATGCTTCTTGTTAACAATGCGTTTTGAATTGATTAGCGCATTGATGGCCAGCTTTCCTAAGTAATTAGCTTTAGGACTGTTACCCTCTTCGTCATGTCCGGTGCCGGATTTCTTCCGCCAAGCTTTAACGCGGATGCCGGTGACTATTGCTAGTCAGGTGGGGTCGTACCGATTACTGCTATTTCTAACAGCCTTTGCTAGTGCAACCAGTTAACTGTGGCTCTTTAATCCCCAGATGCTCCCATGTCAATTTAGAGGAGCTGGTTGACTTATCTAGTCTTAAGTTCTTTAGGCCTTTTCTTTACGGAATTTCCATCTGGGTTCTTCCGCTATCATCACACTTTGAGTTGAGTAATGTGATTTAGGCTTTTCTGTCATGTTTTACATGACTAGATGCTTTGTTTTCCCTCTTCGTCTTGTGTCCGGCGGTGGTTTTACGCTGTTAAACTCTAACTCAGCTACCACTGTTACCAGGGAGGTTTGCCGTTTGGATTTCCTTGCGGATTTCCAGCCTCTTGCAATCATTAACTGGGATCTTTAATCCCCGATCCTTACTATCAACGTCGTGTTAATGGTGATCGTCTTATTTTTGAGGCTAAGTTTTCGCCCATTCACTATCTGTGCCATTACTGACCAGTTAGCTTATTCCAGGTTTTGAGTTGCTTTAGCCTGGAGGTGGGGGGTTGATGGGTTATTAGCCTTCATCTTCCTCTTCGATCGTGTCGGGCGGTGGGTTTAAGCTGTCAAACTCTAATTCAGCATCCACTGTAGCAGGGAGGAATCGCCTTGGTCACTTTCAACAAGCGACCTGCCAGTACAATCATTGGTCTAGGCTTTTTCTTTAATCCTAGAAACGCTTTATCAACTTAAGTGCCTGCGTTGATTGATTTACCTGGTCTTGAGATACTAAGAATCTATCAATTCTTAGTCTCTCACTCACTCGGTTTCCCGGGTGGGTTTCTATAGTATGCCATAAAATATATTTTTAATGCAATACTTTTTTTAACTTTTTTTTAACTTTTTTTATAAATATCATAGATATTTAAATTTTTAATATTTTTATAATTAATTATTTTTTATGCGTAAAAATATGTTTTTTTATCATTATTTTTGTATTTATCTAAAATTAGCGTACGAATGCGCCCAAGTGTGCCCATATGCAGCGTGCTCGCTCGCACTTCTTTTTATATATTTAGATTATTTATTTTTAAAGAAAAGACTGTCGAAACAGCCTTATTCATTTTTGTTTTTTATTTTTATTAATTGAGTGTTGCACTACCTAATGAACTATAAACAACACAGCCTTTTGAAGATGATTTAAGCGTTGTTGAATAGCTGGTATTAGATGACGCAAACGAGATTGTGTGGCTACCAGCACTAACTGTATTAGAGGACACTAATGTTTTGGTAACACTAGAATTTGGTGTTTGTTCAATTGCGCCAAAGACAATTAATGAACCAGAAGTGATCTTTACCGAACCATCTGTATCTAATGCTGCGGCCATAGCCATACCACCACCACTTGCAGAACCAGGACCTTTAACGATCACTGTGCCACCGGTTTGTGTATAACTACCGTTGCTATCGATACCATCTGTATCTCCATTTGTTGGAACTTCAACATCTAAGAAGCCGCCACTGACATTGATGCTAGGCGAACTTTTGCCACTTGTCGCGTTCACCCCATCATCAGTGCCATAGACATATGTTTTACCACCACTAATGTTAATAACATTACCTTCTAAGCCTTCATAGGCTGTAACGATGTTTGTATTACCACCGGTGATGTTCAATTGACCATCGGCATGAATACCATCATCGCTAGCGTTTAAGGTAAGGTTACCACCACTAATTGTGACATTGCCCAAAGGTGTATTTCCGTTTTCTAACGATCCATCATTATTGGCGTGAATTGCATCGTCATATGCTTTGATATCAATAGTGCCTGCATTAATGAGAATTTCATTTTCTGCCTTAATACCTTTAGCGGAGGCATCAGCGCTATTATTGTTACCAGTATTGGAAGCATAGTTGCTCCAATTACCAAAGCTGATTCTTGTGTTATTAATTGATATTTGAACTGTATCATAAGCATCGTTAAATGCTTTTGTATCACTAGCGGCATTGTAATCAGTTAAAGAGTATTCGGTAACATTACTGCCTTTGTATCTATAAAGAGCGAAACTAGTTGCACCACTTGGTTTTTCTATTTCATAGAAGTAATATGTGGAACTGCCGCCTTGACCACCATGGCCACCACCAGGGTAGCCACCTTGACCACCACTTGATTGAGTGCCTTTATAAACAGCGGGATACCATTGACCGTTAATATAAGCGGCATAAGTATGACCAGCATTTGAATATGTGGTTGAATTCATCTTTAAATAGAAGACACTTCTATTTGTCTCAATGGTTTGACCCGTATAGGAAGAGTACTTATTTGTCTTAACAATGAGGTTTGTATCTACCGTGGTATCTTCTTGATTGATAACGGCATTATAGGCCGCTTGAATAGCATCGCCCCATGAATTAATGGTTACATCACCACCATTAATGGTGACGTTGCCTTTTTGGTTACCTTTACTAGAGATATCACTATTTTCTGAATGTAGGCCATCTCCACCACAGGAAATATTAACAACACCACTTGTGATGGTCACACTATCGTTACCTCTAATGCCATGACCAACAGCATTGATGTTTAATGTTTGTTTTTGTACCTTAACATCATCTTTACAGTGAATACCGTTTAAATAATTTGCGGTAATGTTTAATGTACCTGTTCCTTTTAATTTAAGATCACCATTTTCAACATAAATTGCGCCTTTACCTTGTCCATCAACATCATCAACATAGACGGGACGTGTATCTTTTATGTTGTTAACTGTGTTCTTTTTCGCGGATATTTCAACGTTTTCACAGTCCTCAACATAGATTGGGGAATTTTCACTATTTTCAATGGTTACTCCTTGAAGTTCAAGGATGACGGTTTTGCTAGGAAGATTAACATATACTTGTTTATAGTTATTAGACACCGTGAAAGTATATTCATCTTTAGATGAATCATATGTGGCTTTACTTAAAGTGCTTTCAGTTGCAAAGTAGATTGTTTCATCTTGTGGATTTGGATTATATGAGGTTCCTTGAGTTTTACTACTACTTGATGTAGCACTGCTAGAAACTTGGCTAGAACTACTAGTAACTGAGCTTTCATTATTAAGGCTACTGGATTCTTCGTTTGACGAAGGATTCACACTACTAGAAGAAGTAGCACCACAGCTAGAAATTGAAAGCGCTAAAAGAAGGGAGCAAGGAAATAGAAAAATCTTATTCTTTTTCATAATTTCACCTCTTATTTATAAGGATTTGCTTTCACCTACGTATGGCAGAATAGAAATTTCTAAATTTCCATTCTTGGTTCTTAATTCGTCAATGAATTGTTTTTCTTCTTTAATGTCATTTAATTCAATGCGATACGAGAGTTTGAATAACGCTCCCATACCTGTTGTTTTAACTTCTAATAATTCATTGCTCTTAAGATATGTAGCGAAAGTATCAGTAAAAACATCACTATATTCAAGTGATTCTGGAATAGTAATTTTAAGCATCTTTTCATTGGTGAATTTCTTATTGGTAAATAAGTTCACGCTTGATAAGGCTAAGAAGAGTAAGGCTACTACTACGGCAAAGATCAACGCAAAGACCACATAGCCTAAGCCACACACTAAGCCAGTAGCAATACCAGCGAATAAGAGTAATAACTCTTCTGCTCTACCATTTGTGCTTCTAAATCTAATTAGACCTAACGCAACGGCAATTGTGGCAATTCTAACCGCACCAGAAATAGCGTTATCAAGGAAGATTGAAACCATTGAAACAACTGCCGCCACAATCATTGGCATAATGGCCGATGTCACAAAGAAGCTTTTAGTGCCTCTCATCTTTAATGAAATTAAAAAGGTAAATAATAGGCTAATAGCGAACGCAATAGCGGTCACCATTAAAGCCACTAGTACACTATCAACATTAGACATCAACTCAAACAGTGATTTCATGACGAATCCTCCTTTCATTTCTTATTGCTTGATCAGCAACGATTCTTTTATATGCTTCTCCTACTTTGGAGAAGTTTCCTTTATATATCTTTCCTTTGGAAAGAATCTCCACTAACCACAAAGGCATTTCTTGTTGAACTTTGATTTCTAGAATTGCACCACCAGGCGGTAATAGATGGTGACCATCCATTGATGAGTGGAGATTTAAATCATAAGTACGGTATCTCGGATTCTCATCAATCGTTAGGCGGATATCACCATCTATCTCAGCGTATGATGTGCGATCGTAAGCAATCATAATCTTAGGTTCTAGTTTTCCATAGAAGTTCCTAAAATAGCTGAGTTCTTTAGAAATTTGATTCTCACCAATCGTTTCTTTCTTATTATTTAAAAATGAAACCGCTTCTTCTTCACTGGTTTCAACTCTTCTTTTGTATACAACACCTTGAACTTTTCTTTTGAGTTCTAGATACACGTGGCTATCGTTTTTTGCTAAACCATATGATCTAAGGCGAATCTTTTCCTTGTAAGCTGGTTTTTCAATTGAGGTCCTAATAAGACGATAATCGGGGGTGTCATAGTAAATAGAAGCAATCGTAGTCTTGCCATATTGATCAATTTCCATATGGCCACTTAAAGAAGGCTTAAGATAGAGCAACTGCTCTTTAGAAAGGATGAACTTCATCTCGTATCGCTTCATTACAGTAATGGTTTCCATGACACCCTCCTTTCATCGTTGAAAAGGGAAACACAACTGACTTGTTTTGGAAGTCACCACTATAATAAAAAACAAAACTTAAATAAAAATTAAAATCGAAAAACAATTATTTAAGCTTTGCTTAGATTAGAAAATAATATTGAAATATATCTTATTATCCTTAATGGATGTATTAATTTTAGCCTTGTGGAGATCGATGATTTCTTTAGCGATACTTAAGCCAATACCAGAGCCTTCTTTCTTGTTTGAATGTGGGCTACGGTAGAATCTTTCAAATAATTGATCAACATCAAGTTCGTTATCTTCGATATCATTAACAAAGTTAATTTCCACTTTGTTTTTATTCTTTTTAACAGAAACGCTTATTTCGCCCTTAGGTTTAGCATATTTAAGAGCGTTATCTAAGAAGATATAGAATAATTCATTAATTAGGTGGCGGTTACCTTTGATGGTTAAATCCTTATCAACTTCACTGGTGAATTTGAATTCATTCTTTTCAAAAGTTGGAACAAAAGCATTAATGCTTTCTACCGCTAACTCGGTAAGAGCAAGATTAGTGAGTGGGTAATTGCTCATTGAGTCTTCATCCAATCTAGAAAGGGTGACTAATTGGTTAGTCATAGAAGTTAATCTTCTGACCTGATCACTGATAGAATCAGTCCATTCATTATCGCCATGATCCATCTTTAAGATTTCGACATCAGTATTGATAATTGTTAAAGGTGTCTTTAATTCGTGAGAAGCATTGGTAATAAACGCTTTTTGTTTGCGGTATGATTCTTCACTTGTCTTGAAGACAAAGTGACTGGAAATAATGATTAAAGCGGCAATAAGGGTAAAACTAATGCCGGAGATGAAGAGGGAGTTCTTTAAGAATTCACCAAATGAGTTCATTCTTTCAGTCATATCAACGAACGAAACATATGTTAATTCAACTTTAATATAGTCTGTAGAGTCGGCTATACTCTCCTTTTTATAGCGGAGTCTACCATTTTTGCCTTGATCAATAGTGCCGTTAAACACTTCGATTGCTAGGTTTTGAGCGTCTTCGTCTTCAATGGTGAAGATATGACTATAATCGCTATACCAGATTTTACTATCATCGTTATTGAAAACGACAGTGAAGTAGTGTTCTTGGTTTCTCGTATCGTTTTCTCTTGGCCTACCTAAACCAGGCCAGCTACCACCTGAACCACCGATACCCAAACGACTTTTCATGTCTTTATGCTCGTGTTCTGTAATCATATTAAGAATTCTTCCGGATTCTTTTTCGGTTTTCATGTAGTTAGAGATGTTGATTGCGGCAATAGTCGCACTCAAAACAAAAAGAATTGATAACAAAGCACTGATGATAAAACGTAGTCTCAGCTTCTTAATCATTCTTATACTCCAAGTAATAACCTTGATAACGGATGGACTTAATTTTCACTTTTGAGTGAATCTTTTCGATTTTCTTTCTTAAATAAGAAATAAAAACCCAAACGTTTTCGTTGGTGGAATAAGAATCTGTATCCCAAGCACCTTTACTAATCGTATCAAAGGATACGACCTTGCCATTTGCCTTCATTAACAAAGACATAATTTGAAATTCTTTATTCATTAAGGTTACTTTATCTTTTTCAGTTGATAAGAGGAAAGCACTGCTATCTAGAGATAGATCGCCAAATTGCTCTTTGTTTTCTTCGTCATATTTAGGTTTGCGTCTCATAAGAGCGCGTAATCTCGCTAATAGCTCATCAACAGAGAATGGTTTTGGAAGATAATCATCTGCGCCCATATCTAGACCATGAATCTTATCTTCAGTTGTACTCTTAGCAGTCAACATAATGATTGGGGTTTCTAATTTTTGCTGACGAGCGGACTTTAAAACCTCTAGACCATTTACTTTAGGAAGCATGATATCGAGGATAATCGCGTCATACGTGCACTGTTTTAGGAATAATAATGCTTCTTCACCATCAAAAGCACTATCGACGATATATGAGTTTCTTTTTAACACTGTCGATAAAGCTTTATTGAGTTGTAAAGAGTCTTCAACTAATAAGATTTTCATACCAATAAATTATTATCTAAACCTTAAATTAAACTTAAATGCCTTTCCACGAACCTTAAATGACTACTATTTATATTGTGAAGAATATAAGGAATAATAGAATCCTTGTTTATTCATGAGTTCTTTATGATTGCCGGTTTCTACGATAGCACCATCCTTCATAACCAAAATGATATCAGCGCCTTCAATTGTAGATAATCTATGGGCAATCACGATGGATGTCTTTTCTTGCATAATCTGATCAAAGGCTTCAGTAATTAATTTTTCACTTCTGGTATCAATGTTACTAGTCGCTTCATCCAAAATTACTAGTTGTGGATTTAACAACATGACTCTTGCGATGGCAATCATTTGTCTTTGACCTTCTGATAAGCCAGAACGATTACTGACTTTGGTTAAATAGCCATCAGGCAAGGTATTGATAAAGACATCGGCGTGGGCTTTAGTAGCAGCTTCTTTGACTTCACCTTCACTAGCGTCTTTCTTGAAGTAACGAATGTTATCCATAATCGTTCCATTAAAGATCCAGGTATCTTGTAAGACCATACCCATATTTTCTCTTAATGATTCTTTAGAAACTGAGGTATATGGTTTATCATTCACTAAAAGTTCACCAGAAGTTGGTTCATAGAAACGCATTAATAAATTAATGAGTGTGGTCTTTCCAGCGCCTGTAGGACCCACAATCGCGACTTTTTGGCCTTTATTAATAACTAAGTTTAAATGCTCAATCAGTTTTTGATTTGGATTATATCCAAAACTCATATCTTTAAATTCAATGGAAAGAACGCTATCGATTGTGTCTTTTCCTTCATCAATATCATTATCTAAATTAAGGAAATCATTAATTCTTCTAAATGATGCTTTAGCGTTTTCATATTCTGCTGTAACGTTAGATATTTCGTTGAATGGTTTACTGTATTGATTTGTGTATGAAAGGAAGGAAGATAATCTACCAATACTCATCACAGCGAATAATGGGATTAGTTCTGGTTCGTGAGCGAGCATAATAACGCCCGCAATACCAATAATGACATAGATAATATTGTT
>JAEEGJ010011551.1_pt1 | contig 22361 bp, 23 predicted proteins | sample 8958761 | NCBI WGS metagenome assembly JAEEGJ01 (sample SAMN16246546, study PRJNA631951) | gut metagenome | biome: gut microbiome; feature: rumen; material: RS-attached | host: Bos | place: Iran: Karaj | collected 2018-10 | reverse complement strand
ACATCCGTGTTCAACTTTCCTTGACCTCGCCGTCCATGGCTCGGTCTGCCCATATCTTTCAAAACTCATTTTCTATTCCACTAGATTCATTCCACAAATCAGGCAACTAGGGTCCATATAACTTATAGGGGAATCTTACTTTAAATAGAGTGTGTCTGAGCAATACATACTGTAGCGATATAAGTGCAAATAATTGAAAGAACACCCACAATAAAGAAAGCTACATGCAGCAACAATAGAGAATCATTATTCTGTGATTGAACCTGTACCCTACGTAGCAGGAGGTGCCCCCAGAGAATTAAAATCAAAAAGACTGTGAATAGTAACAACAAGCGATAGTTTAATGGTATTATTAGGGGGATAAAATTATTTAGGAGAAAGCAATGATTCAAGATATAGCACCTAAGAAGCTTAACAATTCGTATGACCCTGCGGCCAAAGCAGAGAATAACAGCCTTATTTTGGTTTATAAAAATGGAGAATTTGGGGTTCAGATTAACGATGTTGATGGTTCATTAAACTACCCTCGTTTATCAGATTTCAAGCATACAGATGGCATGGAGTTTATCTATCTGTTTAGCATAGATGGCGAAGACTTTTTCCTTATGCAAAACGTAAATACGATAACAGATTTGCCATCAGGATATGAATTTTATAATATGCGACAGCTCAGAAGTCAGGAGCTTTTACCAAGGCACTACGTTTTTGCTGCCTTTACTGCTTTCCAGCTAGCCGAATGGTATGAAGGGACAGTATACTGTGGCAAGTGCGGTGCAAAAAATGTCAATTCCAAAACTGAGCGAGCAAGAGTATGCCCAGTATGTGGTAAGACCGTTTACCCAAGGATTAATCCAGCTGTAATTGTAGGCGTAACTAATGGCGACAAGCTACTTCTTACCAAATACAGAACAGGCTTTAATCACAATGCACTTGTGGCAGGCTTCACAGAAATCGGTGAGACTATGGAAGAGACTGTTAGCCGAGAAGTCATGGAAGAAGCAGGACTTAAAGTTAAAAACATCCGCTACTACAAGTCTCAACCGTGGGGCATTGCCAGCGATATTCTTATGGGATTTTACTGCGATGTAGACGGGGATGACACCATAACAATGGATGAATCCGAATTAAAGTACGCTGAGTGGGTTCAGCGAGAAGATATTTTACTGCAGCCTATGGATTACAGTCTTACAAATGAAATGATGACAAAATTTAAGGAAGGTCTGGTTTAAAACCAAACCTTCCTTATTTAGTTAAATCTCTATCGATTTACATCGTTAGCATTTTCTAATAGCTAGTGAACATATTCCAACTATAATTAAAATTGGAAATGCTACTGTCATTAAACCTCCAAAGAACAATCCAAGTATTATTAATGGAAGGAATACTACCGAAAGGACAATTCTAAAAACTCCCCAGGCTGCTCTGAAGGCAAATCCTAAAATGTTTCCAAATATTAGGAAAAACAGTATGAAAAACAATGTAATCATATTATTCACCACCTTTTACCATAAAAACAATAGTTCAACTTTTTCGCTACTCTACAATTCCATTATCATCATCCATTACTAGCGCTGCTATGAAGTATGCGATTATTCCACTTCCACCCGCCAATGTAAGGAATACCCAAAGAAGACGAATTATTGTAGGATCAACATTGAAGTAATCTGCGATTCCTCCGCAAACACCACAAATCTTTTTGTTTCTACTTTTGTATAATTTCTTTCCGTTCATAATTATTACCTCAGCTTTCTTTATTGTCTCCCCTCATTTTTGAAAGGGTTAATTTGTTTTTGTTGATTATATTGTATTATGGCATACATAAGTAATATATACCATATTCCGCAAATACGTACCGCCTATTTTTCTTTTTCAGCAAAATAGATATAATTAGGATAGTAATGAGCAATAAAACAAAAGATTATTATCCGTAAGTATACAACTGTAAGAGGGGTAAAAAATGGGAAGAAAATCAATCCGGGAAGACAAAAACATTTATTTTAAAACAAGGGAAGAAGCGGGGCTTACTAGGGCACAAGCCAGCGAGTTAATTGGTTCTATGAGTGAAAGCCACTTAGAAAAGCTTGAAACTGGAAAGATTGCTGTCTATCCAGAGGATGTGGTTGAGCTTGCAAAAGCCTACAAGAAGCAGGAGCTCTGCAACTATTACTGCACTCACGAGTGCCGCATTGGCCAGCAAAATGTGCCTGAGGTAAAGTCCTCATCCTTGCAAGAAATCGTCCTTGGCATGTTATCATCTCTCAATTCACTTAACAGCAAAAAGGACAGACTTATCGATATTTCTGCCGACGGAGTTATCTCTGATGATGAGCTTCAGGACTTTGTAGCCATCCAAAAACAGTTGGAGCAGATTGATATGACTGTGGAATCTCTAAAGCTATGGGTTTCAAATATGATTGCCCAAGGCAAAATCAATAAAGAAAAATTAGATGCCTTAAAAGAGAATCATTAACCTTCAACCGCCACTTTGCAACCTCAAGTTGCGAAATTGCAAAAGTAGGTTGGTCGTAAAACCGTCATACCTGGTATAAGCTTCTGTAAAAAGGAGGTAATGAATATGGCATTTGCAGAAAATTTACAAACAATACGTAAACAAAAAAATCTCTCTCAGGAGGGGCTAGCTGAATTGCTTGGCGTAAGCAGACAGGCAGTATCAAAATGGGAATTAGGAGAAGGATATCCAGAAGTAGAAAAGCTTCTTGTTATCGCAAAAGAGCTAGACGTGTCACTAGATAGTCTGATGGGTACAGAATCTATAAATAATGAAAACACAGGCTCTTCTAGTGAGATTCGAATCTATTCACCAAACGAAGGAATTACCCTCAGTACTTCTGTGGTAACCCGCTCTCCAGAATTCAAAACTGGAAAGAATTCACCAAAGTTTGCACTCTTTGCATCTAGCGATATTACAAACATCTTTGGTGGATCGCAGAACAGATTTCTTGGATGGTATAAAAACATTGAAGACATCTCCAATGAAATCCAAGAAATAAACACTGCCCTAGAGTCTGGAACAGCAAATTACACATTAAAATACAGTGTGAAATGCAAAAAAAGTTTCTTGAAGCTTAAAATAGATGAATAATTGTTAAAAAAAAAATTGACAACTGCATTTTCAGGTATTATATTAATTATCGTTAAACGATAATTAATTAATGATTAAAGATTATTCACACTTTAATTAAACTGTTTAACAATACATTAATCTTTTATCCACGGAGTAAATATATGAAAATAAAGGCAGAAGAACGTGTCCTTAATTTCTTGCAGAACCATATCGATTATATTCTGCTAGCGTTGATATTATGCCTGAGTGTCGGTATTAGATTCACAGTAAGGTTCTTTGAAAATGGTGATGCCATCAACTATCTGATTCCATGGTACGAGCAGATCAAAGCCAACGGAGGAATCTTTGGTGGTCTTAGCAAACCAATTTACAGCTTTGATGGAACAGTTTGCAATTATAGCTTTGTATATCAATTTTTCCTTGCTATACTCTCACACTTTCCTATCAAGCCACTTTACGGCATCAAGTTGTTGAGCTGTATTTTTGACTACCTAACAATGTTTGAGTTGGCAAGAATCATTACTCTTTTGATTCCTGAGAAAAAAGTACAAAAGTCTCGTATAGCAGTTGTTGTTTTTGCATTCCACCCAGTTGTATTTATGAATTCAGCTTTGTGGGGACAGTGCGATGTAATCTACTGCTTTTGGATTTTACTAGCTTTAGATATGTTCCTTAGGGAAAAGCACAGACTTGGATTTATTTTTTATGGAATAGCATTTGCCTTTAAACTTCAGGCAGTTTTTTTTCTACCATTTTTGCTTTTCTATTACTTTTACAAAAAGCGTTTTTCAATTATAAACTTTTTGCTTATTCCTATAACCGCCCTTGTACTAAATATTCCGGCATTTATACAGGGACGCACCATTAAGGATGTGATTTCGATTTACACCGGCAACACCAACATGTACAAGATTATTTCCATGGGCTATCCAAGCTTTTGGAACATCATAAACGATGGCCTTAAAAAGGAAGGCTACTCTAGCCTTAAGTATGTAGCCATAGCAATCACAGTTGCTGCCCTTGCTATTCACATGTATGTATGGCTTAAACGAGGAGTTGCCCTCACCCACAAAAACATGGTGTATATGGCATTTTTGCTCACTTTCACCACAGTATTTTTCCTGCCAAGCATGCACGAAAGATATGGATTTGTTTATGAGGTAATGGCTCTTGTTATATTGATGCTTTACAACAAGACTCTTCCTCTTTACTTAGGGTTAAGTACTATCACTCTTGTTATGTATGGAAAAGGCTTATACAGCACCAACTACAATGTAGTTTTAATGGCAGTTGCAAATCTGGTCATCTATATCGGATATACGTATTTGCTTGCAAAAAAAATGCTGAAAACAGAATGATATTATCTGGGTGATTCTCAAAATAATCAAATAAAACAGGCGTCCAAAGCTGATAAATAATCAGAACTTTGGGCGCCTTCTTTTCATTTGTTTTTTTATTTTACTTTTCTTTTTTTGCAAGAACTCTATAGAGGAATGTAAATACAACTCCCACTACAGAGAATACACAGGCGATTAAAAATGCCCTTTGGTATGTTCCTGTTGTGTTTAAAGTATTTCTCATGATCTGAGGTCCAAAATATCCTGCAAGGGCAAAACCGATAAACATGATTCCGTAGTTTACCGAATTGTTCTTTGGTCCAAACTGATCAGCTGTAAATCCAGGATAAACTCCCATGAATGAACCGAAGCTAATACCTACTATTGAAAGTCCAAAGTAAAACTGGCTTGTTGCTCCTTGGCCTGTAAAGTATAGACAAGCCAAGCCTGTTGCTCCAAGAACACAAGCAAGAGCAAGGGTATTGATTCGGCCTATCTTGTCAGAAAGTGTACCTGCCACAATACGTCCAAATGCGTTAAATAATGCCAGAACTGACACTGCTATTGCCGCCGCTGCCGGTGTCATTCCTACCATCTGCTGTGCCACTGGAGAAGCCTGAGAGATAACCATCATTCCCGAAAATGCTCCGCATGTAAGAAGTAAAAGCATCACGTAAAATACAGGTGTTTTAAGCATCTCTTTCCAGTCTTTGTTTACTGGTGTTGCTGCTCCTGCTACCGCTGCCGGCTCCCAACCTGCTGGCTTGTAGCCTTCTGGACACTGCTCTAAGAACAAGCAAGACACTGCAATAAGCACCATAAACACAATACCTACAGCCTTAAATGCAAATGTTGCATCAGTGCTTGCCACTACCTTAGTTACGATTGGTGGAAGAATTACAGAGCTGAGACCATATACTGCTGTTGTGATACCGCCAATCAAGCCTCGCTTGTCTGGAAAAAACTTTACGCAGGTAGAAATTGTGCTTCCATAAGCCATTCCAAGACCAAGTCCACCGATAATACCGTAGGCCAAAATCAAGAAACCAATACTTGTTGCAAATCCCGAAAGGAACATGCCAAGTCCCCACATAATGCCGCCAACGAGGATAACTTTCTTAGGTCCGATTTTGTCATTGAACCATCCTCCAGAAATCATTGTGATAGGTCCAACCGAGTTTGCGATAGTGTAGACAATGGCTAAATCACCTGTTGTCACGTTCATTCCAAGTGATGAGTTGAAGAAGTTTGCCATTGCATCTGAGAATACGCTCCATGCGTAAATGGAACCTAAACACAGATTGATGAAACACCCCGCCAAAAGAATAATCCATCTTTTCTTGTCCAAATTCATGTCTATTCTCCTCCTATTAAATTTGACCAACCTATTGTACATCATTTAAACGTGCATGTATCTAAAATTATCTACAAAAATAATAGGATTTCTCCACTTTATTAAAAATGTGGGCGTTATTATTCTCTTTTCGTTCCTTCACACTGAGCAATAGGGTATAATTAAACATATTAATAATCGGTTTTTACAATTATATAAACGGGGGAAAATATGACTGAGAAGGTTCAAACACTTAAAGCAAGCATGGCAAAACGCATCGTTGGAAAGGAGCAGCTGATTGACAAGGTTATTGCCGCTCTTTTGGCTGAAGGACACGTGCTTTTGGAGGACGTGCCAGGGGTTGGCAAAACATCTCTCGCCAAGGCTTTGGCGGATTCACTTTCACTTTCTTTTGCACGGGTTCAATGTACACCAGATACAACTCCATCGGATATCACCGGATTATCTATTTACAATTCCAAGGAACAGACTTTCCAAGTAGTTCCAGGCCCAATTGTTAACAACATCGTCCTGGTGGACGAACTAAACAGAACTTCACCAAAGACCCAATCTGCCCTTTTAGAAGTAATGGCAGAAAACAAGGTGACAATAGATGGCAAAGAGCTTCCTGTGCCAAGTCCTTTTATGGTAATTGGAACTCAAAATCCTACGGAAATGGCTGGCACATATCCACTTCCAGAGTCACAGCTTGATAGATTTATGATGAAGCTCAGCGTCGGCTATCCAAATTCTGATGCCTCTGTTGATATGGCCAAAAGATTTTTGGAAGGAAGTTTACACGAAAAAACTACACCGGTTTTGACTGGAGAAGATATTGTGGCTATGCGCCAGATGGTAAAGGACGTAACCATAAAGGACAATCTGCAGGCCTACGCTGTGACCATTGTTGATGGTACTCGAACCAGTGCAGAGATTTCCTGCGGTGCCTCACCTCGCGCCCTTTTATCCTTGCTAAGATGTGCCCAGGCTCTGGCCTTTATGGCTGGTCGCAATTACTGCATCCCAGAGGACATTGCTGAGGCTGCCAGACTCACACTGCCTCATCGATTAATTCTCTCTACTGATGCCAAAATCAGTGGAACCAGCAAGGAATATTTGCTTAAGAAAATCTTGGAACAGGTAAAATGTATCGAGGGATAACTTAATTCGTATATACGGATTTTATATATGGGGATAGATGAAAATTCATATTCATAAGCGGGGAATAATTTTATATCTTTTTATTTTATTACTGAGCCTTATTTTTGCCAGTTTCTACGGGGGCCCGGTATCTTTTGTGTGGCTTTATGCCGTTATTCTTATCTTGCCCCTTTCCATTCTATATACATTTTTAAACTACCAATTCCTTCGAATTTTTCAGGAAGTTGAAGTACATAAGCTCACTCGAGGCGAAACCCACAGCTATCGTGTTTTAATTGAAAATGACAGCATACTTCCGATTTATAAAATGAGCATTCTCTTGTTAGCGGACAGGTGCAGTCTTTATGAAATCGAAAACGGTAAGGAGCTTTCCTTAGAAAGCTTTGAGAAGGTGGAGCTTTCCTCTGGAATCAGCTGCAAATATGCAGGTGCCTACAATGTTGGAATAGAAAAGATATCCTTGTCAGATCCATTTGGACTGTATCAGGTGTTACTTAGCATCCCTTATTCTTTTAAGGCCATCGTAAAGCCTCAGATTACCGACGTGGCCAACAAAGCCCTTGAAATAGAAAATCTTATTAATAACTCCGGTTTAAAAAGCCATAAGCTTTTTGAAGAAATCCCCGGCAGCGAGGTTCGCCCCTATCAGGTTGGCGATAATCTCCACTCCATAAACTGGAAGGTCTCTGCCAAGCAGTCTGAGCTTATGGTAAGGCTCCCGGAAAAAATGGAAAAACGCACAGTTACTCTTTTGCTGGATGCAGCAGCCGAGCCAGACAGCAAGCAGGATGTGACCTACCTCAAGAGGAGAGATTATTTCCTGGAGTTTATCATCTCCGCGGCCTGGAACTTTGGCGAGCAAGGTGTTCCCGTCAAGTTAATTTATCCTTCCGGCCAAATCACCCAGTACACCGTGGATTCATACGACAGCTTTATGGAGTTTTACAGCGTGGTTGCTGATGGAATATTCTATGGTTCTGACAAAGCCTTTAAGGACGTTAAAAAGCTTGTAAAGGAGCGAATGACAAGTGTTTACGAAAATGATACGTGGATTATCATTAAAGAAGATTACGATCCTGGGGAAGCATTCTACACCATTTGTGACTGAGGCAAAAACAGCTCTTACAGCTTTTTGCTTATTCACTATTGGATTTGAAGTCTTTTTGCTGACAGGTCAAGATTCCTTTGATTTACAAAGGAGTCTATTTATAGTGCCTGCCATTTTGTTTTTCCTTCTTTATACCTGTCTTGAGCAGCTTTTTAAAATATTCGTAAATACGAAGATAGCAGGTCTCTTTGCTATTCTTCCCGGCATACTTTTATTCTTTCTATTGTTCAGCTCAGATAAATGGCTATATGCGTCAACCGCAGCACTTTTAGCGGCCCTGGCTCGTTTAGCTTTTTCTTATTTACCTTTTAAAAATACAGTCTTACTTTGGAGCTGCTTTGTTTTAGATGCAGTTGCAGTATACCTATGGTTTGTTTACGACTGCTTTATTGGCAATTTTTCAACCGACAAGCTTCTTTTTGTAAGTCTTGTTATTCTAACTCTGTCATCGCTGCAGCAATTAATTTTCGAGAAAAATAAGGGTGCTTTTCCATTTCATTATTTCCTGCTGCTTGGACTACTGCTTTTGGCCTTGCCATCCAAGGATACACCTATAGACTGGACCCCGGTAGAAGCAATGCTCGGAAAGGTGGCAAGCGTATCCGAAGGTGCCTACTATTTCTTTGATGATTTATTTAAGGGCAGCGGCTATACCACCGGATACAGTTCCTTTAATTTATCTGGCGGCAAGCTGGCTACATCAGAAAGAGCCCAGCTCATTTTGACCACAAACGAAAAGCCTTACTTCGTATTTACGGATTCGGATTCAAATTCTTTAAAGAAAATCAGACGAACCATGTATCTGGCCGGAGGCAATGGCGTAGATAAACAGCAGCTTGTGGATTTTTTACTGTTGCTTCACCAGAATAATATTGATAAAGAATATGCCGCCATTTTCTCTCAGATTTCACAAGTCGACATTGAATACGTCTACCTGAATACCCCTGATGAGATTGCACCAGCCTGCTCTATTTCTCTTCTTGGAAATGGAAAGCGAGTGGTAGAGGGAGTTGGTGCAGATAATCATAAAAAGGGCTATAAGCTTAACACCGTATATTTGGACATTGATTATGGCAGCCCTTATTTAATTGATTTATTAGAAAAAGCTGGTGATAGCGGGGATATAAAGCCACTTTCATATAAGGATGCTGTCAGCTACATGGATGCGATTTATGACATAGATTTGAGTCACATTATGGATGAATCGGAGTATGACAAGTATGTATCTTATTCCATGGATAAGTCCGGCTGCTTAGACGAGGCCTTGTCCCAATATTTAGAGACTGCTGACAGCAATGGAAAGCTTTCAGCTTTGGCTAAGGAAATAACAGAAAACGCCACCAATGATTACCAAAGGTGTAAGCTCATTGAAAGCTATCTGCGGCAATTCCCATATACTACAGACGCGGTTGGTGGCTACAGCCAGGATTCTACTATGGATACCCCAGAGGGAATGGCAGATATTGCCGATAGATTTTTGTTTGATTCAAAGGAGGGGTACTGCGTACACTACACCTCTTCCATGATAACTCTGCTAAGGCAGTTAGGTATCCCGGCCCGTGCTGTATCCGGATACCACTACTCCTTCCCATTCGACCAGCAAGAGGAGTATGTTGTATCCGCCTCTTGTGCACATGTCTGGCCTGAGGCCTATATCCAAAATGTTGGATGGGTGCCATTTGAACCAACTAGTGCCTATGCAACCGCAAGTGAGTGCAGCTGGAATAGACGAGACGAAAATGAGACTGCTTCAAATGACATTGGTTCCACTGATAACTCTATAGATTTTTACCATGTTCCACCTGTTTCTATTTCTGATTCAGCTAAGGAAAAGGATGGAGTTAGTAGCTTGCAGCTATTAAAAATCATTGGAGCTGTACTTGGCAGCATACTTCTTTTGTTGGCTTTAATAATTCTTGGAACCAAAGCTATTCGAAGACTGCGCTACCATTTTGCAACGCCAGCAAAGCGATTGAAGCTTGATGTAGACGTGATTAAAGCCACCATTTCTAAGCAGTCAGGTGCTCACATAGCTGACCGAGGCCTTTTATCCGACTACTTATGTCTTGCACCAGAGGAGCTGCAAGCAGAAGTAAAACAAGCCTTTCATTTGTATTACAAGATGGTATATGGCAGCAGTTTGGATAGCGCAATTACCCCCGAAGAAAGTGCCTTTGTAAAAAATGTTCGCGAGAAATTAAATAATAAAAATCTGAAACTAAACCCGGGATAAAAATAAATATAAAAAGGCTTCCCTCTATTGGGGGAAGCTGTTTTGCTGTAGCAGACTGCTCATTTCTGTTAGAAACCACCTGATTGATAGGCTCGTGCTAATACATAGGATGGCTCATAAAACGCACTACAATTATAATTGTCGATTGTATCACAGATTTCATTGTTGTAAACTCGGATGATTCCATCTACATAATCTTCTTTTGAATCAAGTGTATCATTAATTAATCTTTGATACACTTCTCCCATCTCGAGTGGAGAAGGTATTTTTTCTGCTAGTTCCTTATCGACATCGGTGATATCAAAATCACTATTTTGTAATTTATAATCATTAATCCAGTCATCTTCTACTTTATCTGGATTTTCATTATAACTATACTTATTTACGATAGAATTACCTTTTCGAGTTAATGCCATCGTTTTGCCTGCTTCTCTAGCTTAGTACAATCTTTGTGGGATTAAAATGTCATGGAACGGGACTAGTCTCACATAGATTTATGCAGTGAAATAATTAACAACGCTAAAAGACCTTAGAAACAAATGTTTCTAAGGTCTTTTCCTTGCTGAGGCTGAGGAGGCTCGAACAGATTCTTAGCCCCACAAAATACTAAAAGAAAGGGATTTGTAGCATCTGTATTTCTTGGTTAAACCATAGGTTAAACCTAATTTACAAAACAAAAATCATTGTTTTGCCGTTCGTGGTACAAGTTCTAACTTCAACTGCATACCCAAACCATCTGCAAGCCTTTTTACCATAGCAAGGCTAGGATTACGCGTCCCATTCTCTATTCGGCTAATATCTGCTTGAGTAATGCCTGTTTTTGCAGAAAGATCCTTCTGTGTCATATGCTGGTTAATACGAGCATCAATCATTGCTTGTATAATGTCATATTCTGCTTCAAGCGAATCATACTCAGCTTTAACCTCAGGGTCCTTTAAAGCTTTTTCTTTATATTCTCTATAACTGCTCATTTACAATTCCTCCGTTCATAGTCAGCTTTGTACTTCTTTGCTAATTCAATTTCTGCCTTTGGAGCCTTTTGAGTCTTCTTCACAAACCCATTAGTAAGAACTGCTTTTTGGCCAACAAAGAAAAAATAGAACACTCTTGTTATATTAGAGCCTTGCTTTGTCCTAAGCTCAAATATTCCATCTCCTATCGGTCCAGAATGTGGTTCCCTAAGCTGTGGACCATTTGCCTCTAATAAATCAATAGTTCTAAGTGCTTTTGCATGCATTTTGGGTTCCAATGAATCCAAAAATTCTTGCACAGGACATCTTCCATCCTCCATATCGTACAGCTCAATCTTGTACATTAATATAAGTCCTTCCTATAGTTATAATATGTCGTATAGGACATATTGTCAAGTGATCCACTTTGCAAATATCCTTACAAATATAATTATAAGATATAGTTGTGTCCGTTTATATGTACATGCGAAAAAGACCTTGAAGCAAAAGCTTCAAGGTCTTCATTGCTGAGGCTGAGGAGGCTCGAACTCCCGACAACCTGATTAAAAGTCAGGTGCTCTACCAGCTGAGCTACAACCCCATATTAAATTGAATACTATACTAAAAAATAAAAGGCATAGATATTCGAAACTGGGCTAGCTGGATTCGAACCAGCGAATGCCAGAATCAAAATCTGGTGCCTTACCGCTTGGCGATAGCCCAACATAGGACTTAATTGCCCTCTATATATTGCGTTGCTATCGCAACAGGGTGGGTAGAGGGGTTCGAACCCTCGACCTTCGGAACCACAATCCGACGCGCTAACCAGCTGTGCCACACCCACCATATATAACAGTAAACTGAGTATATCAACGTAATAATGAGCTTGCCTCAATAGACTCACTCAAGTGTGCCAGAAGGGATTCGAACCCCCGACCCACGGCTTAGAAGGCCGTTGCTCTATCCAGCTGAGCTACTGACACATAATAATAATTTGAAAATAAAAAGCGGGTGATGGGAATCGAACCCACGTATTCAGCTTGGAAGGCTGATGTTCTACCATTGAACCACACCCGCATATTATTATTAATTTCAAAGTCGGGGTGACAGGATTCGAACCTGCGACCCCCTGGTCCCAAACCAGGTGCTCTAGCCAAACTGAGCCACACCCCGATAAAAGTAAAAGTGTTGGTCCTGCGTGTTTCTTACGTCTCACGCGAACAATAAGGAGTATATATGAGAATCCCGCCTTTGTCAACAACTTTTATAAAATTTAATTGTTAGAATTTATCAAAAAATATCTGAATTAAACAACAAGTCTATTTTGCCTATTAAAAGCAAAGAAACAGGCTGTTGCCTGCCTGTTTCTACTCTAAAATATGACTGAGTCCCTGACCGATAATTGTAACCACATGATCATCTGCCAAACTGTAGTACATCTGCTTGCCTTCGCGACGGCTCTTCACCAGCTTATTGGTGCGAAGAATCTGTAGCTGATGGGATACAGCAGACTGGGTCATGCCCAGTGCCTCGGATATATCACAAACGCATAATTCCGCCTCAAATAAGGCTATGAGAATCCTTACACGTGTGCTATCACCGAACACCTTGAAAAGCTCAGCCAAATCATATAATACATCCTCATCAGGAAGCTCTTTTAAAACCTTGTCCACCATATCGCGGTGTACACAATTTTCCTCACAGCACTCTGCATGTTTAACCATTCTACTTTCCCACTCTTTCTAAAACATGTTTATATAGACTTTACCCTAAACTACTTTACTCGTAAAGCACGAATTGCATTTAAAACTGCAATTACCATTACACCTACATCTGCAAAAATTGCAAACCACATATTTGCAATACCAACCGCTCCAAGAAGGAGACATGCAACCTTTATACCGATTGCAAAATAGATATTTTCATATACTATACGAATGCATTTTTTTGAAATGCTGATTGCCTTGGATATCTTCATTGGGTCGTCATCCATAAGCACCACGTCAGCAGCCTCAATAGCGGCGTCTGAGCCCAATGCTCCCATGGCCACACCAATATCTGCCCTTGATAATACAGGAGCGTCATTTATGCCATCTCCGACGAATACAAGCTGTTCCTTTCCAGACACCTTATCAAGAAGCTCCTCAACCTTTGTAACCTTATCACCCGGCAAAAGCTCTGCATAATACTCATCCAGTCCCAAGTCGGTTGCAACAGCTTCGGCAACCACTTTATTATCACCTGTAAGCATAACGGATTTACGAATTCCTGCAAGCTTCATTGCCGCAACTGCATCCTTGGATGTAGCCTTTAATTTATCTGAAATAAGAATGTATCCACGGTACTCTTTATCTATTGCCACATGTATAACTGTGCCTGAAGTTGGAGCTTCGTCCACCTTAACTTCCAAAGATTGCATAAGCTTGATATTGCCACAGTCCACCTGTATTCCATCTACCTTGGCCTCTACGCCGTGGCCTGGTATTTCCTTAACATCACTGACTCTTTCAGCTGCAGATTTATCATAGTCTTCTGCTGATGCGCTATTCTTATATGCAGCCTTTAATGACAGGGAAATTGGATGATTTGAATAGCTTTCAGCCAAGGCTGCGTACTCCAAAAGCTTATCCGCACTAACACCAACCGGATGAATTTCTGTTACCTCAAAAACACCCTCTGTAAGTGTACCTGTCTTGTCCAGAACTACAACTGCAGCTCTTGATAAAAGCTCTAAATAATTTGAACCCTTTACCAAAATACCAGCCTTGCTTGCCCCTCCGATTCCTGCAAAGAATGTAAGCGGAATACTGATTACTAGTGCACATGGACAGCTGATTACAAGGAATGTAAGGGCTCTATATAACCATTGTCCCCAGATTGGATCCTTGCCCACAATCAAAAGCACTAACGGTGGAATAATTGCCAATGCAACTGCCAGATAGCAAACCACCGGCGTATATACTCTGGCAAACTTTGAAATAAAGTTCTCTGGCTTTGATTTTTTAGAAGAAGCATTCTCCACCAAATCAAGAATTTTGGATGCTGTAGATTCGCCAAATTCCTTGGTTGTTCTTATTGTAAGAACACCTGTCATGTTGATACAGCCTGAAAGCACCTCGGTGCCAACGCCTGCGCTTCTAGGTACGCTCTCACCAGTCAACGCCGATGTATCAAGGGATGAGCTCCCGTTTATCACAACGCCGTCGATAGGCACCTTCTCACCTGGTTGAACAATAATCTCTGTGCCGACAGCTACCTCATCAGGGTCAACTTGCTGAAGCTTGCCATCCACCATGATATTGGCATAATCAGGGCGAATATCCATAAGTGCAGATATGTTGCGACGGCTCTTTCCTACTGCGTAGGACTGGAACAGCTCGCCAATCTGATAAAAGAGCATAACTGCCACACCCTCTGTATATTCACCAAGTGCCATGGCACCGATAGTTGCCACTGCCATGAGAAAATTCTCATCAAAGACCTGACGGTTCATGATTCCCTTAAATGCCTTTTTCAATATGTCGTATCCTATTACAAGATAAGGAATCAAAAACAGCGCAAATCTCAGCCAGCTTCCCTTCTCGAGTGGAAGTAAAAGTAAAACTATCATCAGCACTGCTGCAATTATTATTCTTATCAATACTTTCTTCTGCTTCTTATTCATTATTTATAACTCCAAAATTTCTTTGAATTACATTTTAAAAAAAGTTTTTCTTTAAAAACTCCAACCGCTCAATGCGACAGCAAGCTATTAAAGATAAATTTCGCAATCGTCCTCAACTGCCTTGCAGTTCTTAAGGACCTCTTCCATAACAGAATCAACATCTGTACCCTCTTCAAACTCTACACTCATCTTAAGTGTCATAAAGTTTACAGTTGCATTTGCAACGCCGGCTGTATTCTTGGCAGCCTCCTCCATCTTGTTAGCGCAGTTTGCGCAATCCACATCAATCTTATAAGTCTTCTTCATTATATCTTCCTCCTAAGAAAATTTATTTGAATATATGAATGATTGTTCATATGTTTGATTAAAATATAAACCTGCTGACCAAATATGTCAACAGGTCTATGTGAAAAATCTGTTATTTTTTTATTGCGTCATAAATAGCACCGGTAATGTACTTGTAGCCGCCCTTTTTAAAGTGAACACCATCAGTGTACATATCTGCCATGTCGCCGGTGATGCTGTACAAGTCAATCACCTGTATCCCTGTGTTTGCAGCCACTTTGTCAACAATTGGTCCAAGCTCATTGTCTACAACAGGAATCTGAATGGTATACTCTGCCTCATCTCCGTTTATAGGATAGACATGTGGGCTTTTCATGATATAAATGGTTGGATTGGTCTCCAAAGCCTTATATGATTCAACCAGCTTCATCAAGCCTGCCTCATACTGCTCTGCATCCCAGTTTGCCACCTTGGTATCGTTGGTGCCAAGCATGAGAATCACAATATCCGGCTTGGATTCCAATGATTCCTTGTATTGCTTAGAATGAAGATATGGCAAATCTCCCGACTCGGATGCTGTGGCATTTCTAAGGCCATAATTATTCACCAGATACCCTATACCAAGCTTCTCTTGAAGCTGAGATGGATAGCTGTCTATATCCCTTGTTTTAAGGACACCACTGCCATAAGTAAGGCTGTCACCAACGCAGGTAATCCTTACACGCTCATCCTTTCCACCAAACATTCCACTGTAGAATAAAACTATAAATAATGCTACAACCGCAAATAATAAAACTACCATTTTTCTGTCAATAAAACCTCGTGCCAATTTCTTAATATCCATAATTCATCTGGCCCCTCCTAAATACTTATTACATACAGCTTTTGCGTTCCACTAATTCGGGGGCAAGAAGCACATGGGCATCCTTTTTTGAGATGCTGCCATTAATGAGACCAATCAAGGTCTCTGCCGCCTTTTTCCCAAGCTCTTCCTGGGGATGGGCGATAGTTGTAATTCCTTTGCTGTGGGCCAGCAATGAATTGTCAAAACCGGTAACTGATATTTCCTCCGGAACCTTTTTGCCAATGGACTTTAGTCCATTAATAACTGCAGAAGCAATCTCGTCGTTATAGCAAACCACCGCAGTAAAAGGCAAATTTAATTCGCATATACGAAGTAAGCCCTCCATAGGCTTTTCACCTTTATCCTTGGTATGGTACCAGGTAACCAAATCAGGATCGTATTCTATACCATTTTCCTGTAATGCCTTTACGTAGCCTTTGTGGCGCAGAATGCCCTGAGTATCGTCAGCCTTAAAAATCCCGGCAATCTTTCGATGCCCCAAAGCTATCAGATGCCTTGTAATCAATCTGCCACCCTCCACGTCATCCAGCATAACGTGGGGCCTGTCCAGCATAGCCTCATAGCAGCCCTGGATAAATACGTAAGGAATCCCCATCATATCCATCTGGTCATAAAGCACCTGATGCTGACAGCTGATTGCACTCTGACTTGGCTCAATAATCATTCCGTCTATGTTTTTGGATAATAGTTCCTCCATACACCAGGCTTCACCCTTCCGGGAATTGTTGGTGGTCTTTAAAAGGATGCTATAACCATTATCCGACAACACCTGATTAATGCCCTGAATTACCCTTGGAAAAATGTAATCGGACATATAAGTAGAAACAACAGCGATGTTTTTACTGTTGCCAATTTTGCTGCGACGACGAGCCACAAAAGTTCCGCTGCCGTGTTTAGCATAGAGATACCCCTCCTGCTCTAGCTCTAAAATGGCCTTGCGAACCGTCTGCCTGCTGACACCGTATTTGTCCGAAAGCTGGTTCTCAGATGGAATCTTTGTATCGACCTCGTATTTGCCTGCATTTATAGCCTTTTTTATATCGTTTACTATTAATCCATGTTTCGAATTAACCATAAAATAATAATAACAAAAGGACCAGGGAAAGTTAATTCCCTAGCCCTAATTTTTCTAAATTATAAGTTTTTAATTCTCTCGATAGCACGTGCTGTGTTCTCAGCTGTACCAAATGCTGTCAGTCTGAAGTAGCCTTCACCTGAAGGTCCGAATCCAGAACCTGGTGTACCAACAATCTGTACATTCTCAAGGAGATAATCAAAGAAATCCCAAGATGTCATCTTGTCTGGTGTCTTTAACCAGATGTATGGTGCGTTTACACCGCCGTATACTTCAAAACCTGCGTCCTTAAGACCTGTGTAAATAGTCTTGGCATTGTTCATGTAGTAGCCAACCTGCTCCTTGATTTGAGCCTGTCCCTCTGCAGAGTAAACAGCCTCACCAGCACGCTGGATAATGTATGGAGCACCGTTGAACTTGGTGCCGTGACGACGAGCCCACATACCATGAAGTGAAACACCATCAAATACCAAATCCTTTGGTACTACTGTGTAGCCAAGTCTAACGCCTGTGAAACCAGCATTCTTAGAGAATGAGTGAATCTCGATAGCACATGTCTTGGCACCAGTACACTCATAGATAGAATGAGGAACGTCTGCCTCTGAAATGTATGCCTCGTAAGCAGCATCAAAGATAATAAGGCTACCGTTTTTATTTGCATAATCAACCCAAAGCTGAAGCTGTGACTTTGTAAGTGTTGTACCTGTTGGGTTGTTTGGTAAGCAAAGGTAAATTACGTCTGGAGTCTCCTTTGGGAACTCTGGAACGAAGTGATTCTCTGCTGTAGTTGGCATGTAGATAAGGTCTGACCACTTGCCAAGCTTCTCATCATAAGTACCGCAACGACCTGCCATAACATTTGAATCAACATATACTGGATAAACAGGATCACAAACTGCAATCTTGGCATCTGCTGAGAAAAGCTCCTGAATATCTGCTGAATCAGACTTTGCACCATCTGAAACGAAAACCTCGTCAGCGCTGATATCGCATCCTCTAGCCTGATAATCATTCTTTGCAATTGCCTCGCGAAGGAATGAGTATCCTAAATCTGGAGCGTATCCGTGGAATGAAGAAGCCTCGCTCATTTCATCAACTGCTGAGTGAAGAGCCTTAATCATAGCTGGTGCGATTGGCTGTGTAACATCGCCAATACCAAGTCTGATGATGTCTGCATTAGGATTTGCCTCGCTATATGCAGCAACCTTCTTTGCAATTGTTGAGAAGAGATAGCTTCCTGGTAGCTTTTGGAAATTAGTGTTTACCTTGAACATGTTTGCCTCCTGTGCATTTAATTATTCTTTAACTATTTCTTTGACGATTTTCTCGTAGGACAAATCGCCGCCAAATAAATCTAAGCTTGAGCCCACAGTAAAATCCATATTGCCATCAGATAGACTTCTGATGAGCTCTATGTCACTGTACTGGGACACGCCGCCTGCGTATGTAACAGGCACTGACTTGTATTTTGAAAGATAGCCGACCAAATCCTGGTCGATTCCCTTTTGTCTGCCCTCCACATCTGCTGCATGAATTAAAAATTCGTTGCAATATGAAGCCAGTTTATCAAGGAAATCAAAGGTAATGACCTCCTTGGAAACCTTTTGCCAACGATCTGTGACAATAAAATACTTGTCATCTACTCTAGTGCAGGATAAATCAAGAACCAGATGCTCTTTTCCTACCGCCTGGGAAATGCGCTTCAATGCATCAAAATCCACTCGTCCCTGGTTGAATACATAAGATGTAACAATAACATGGCTTGCACCAGCTGCAATAAAATCGCCGGCATTGCTGTCGTCCACGCCACCGCCGTACTGTAATCCACCTGGATATGCCCCAAGAGCAGCCATGGCCGCATCTTTGGAAAGCTGGTACTCCTCGGTACCCTTTTTATTAAGGTTGATAATGTGTCCACCCTTTAGTCCATCGCCCTTATACAAATTGGCATAATAAACTGCATCCTTGTCGGCGACGAAGTTTTCCTCTGGATTGCTATCGTCCCTTCCCAAATCCGACAATGTGGAACCAACTATCTGTTTAACCTTTCCATTGTGAATGTCAATGCATGGTCTAAATTGCATTAAATAGTCCTCCCAGATGTGTAAAGTCCTGCAACTATCCTAAATTCTGCAAATCACTTCACAGTATAGTTTGAGCCAGAAATATTTTCAATAACTGTTTCGTAAAATTTAGTAGCAATTTTCTGTAAATATTCGGTATCTTTCACACCTGCAGACTCATAAGGCGAATGCATTGCAAGCTGTGGCAAACCTATATCCACACCGTTAATAGAAACATGGGCGTTTGAAATATTGCCAAGCGTTGAACCTCCAGCAACATCTGAGCGATTTACAAAGGTCTGGTATGGCACCTTTGCCTTATTGCATATCTCAGCAAAAATACCGTAGCCCACTCCGTCTGTCATATACTTTTGGCTGGCATTGAATTTGATAACCAGTCCCTTATTTATAAATACCTTGTTGGTAGGGTCACTCTTTTCAGCATAATTTGGATGAAGTGCATGGGCATTGTCTGCAGAAACCATAAAGGAATTTGCAATAGCTTCAAGCAAGGTTGAATTGTTACCTCCAAGAGATTCGTTTATACGAATTAATGTATCATAAAGGAAGGTTGAATCAGCTCCCTGCTTGGTGCCGCTACCTACTTCTTCATTATCAAATGTTACATGTACCTGCACTGCAGTCTGAGAATTCTTAGCCTCAAGAAGTCCCACCATAGAGCTGTAGGAACACTGTAAATCGTCAAGTCTTCTGCAGGAAATAAATTCATTTTTGGCGCCCCAAATGCGGCCTGGCTCTCTGTTGTACAAGAAAAGATCTGAGCCGATTATGTCATCAGACTTTACCTTAAGCTCCTTTGCCACCAGCTCCTTCAGGTTGAATTTTTCATCCATTGAAATCAGTGGCAGTAAGTCCTTTTGAGGATTGTACTTGTAGCCGTCGTTAGCCTCACGATTCATATGAATTGCAAGGGATGGCAGCATACAAAGATCCTTATCTATATCAACAAGTCTTGTCTCAAGCTTGCCCTCTGCTGCCCTTACAACAGCTCGACCTGCAATAGATAAAGGCCTGTCAAACCATGGTGCCATCAGCATGCCACCATATTTTTCAGTGTTGAGCTTAACGTAATGCCCCTCCTTCATCTCAGGATTTTCCTTGATTCTAAAGGTAGGAGAATCAGAATGTGATGACATAATCATGTAGCTTTTTACTGACTTCTTAGGAACTCTAAAAGCAAGGATTGAAGAACCATTTCTGGTTACAAAATAGTTGCCCCCAAGCTTAATTTTCCAAGGCTTTGACTCGTTAAGTTCTTTGAATCCCCCGTCTAAAAAAGCCTGCCTCTGGTTTTCAATAGCGTGAAACTGTGATGGACTTTTTTCAATAAAATCAAACAATCCCTTAACTGTCTTGTTCATGTTATTTCCCCTCTTTCTTTATTGAATATCCAAAGGTACCATGTGGGCTTGTAAGTCCAAAATAGGTGCCATGAGAATATGCCAAAAGACCTGCTTTTTCAAGCTCAAAGCGGCCTGTTTCGTTCATGTATTTTTCATCGGCATGTACGCAAAGTACATCAGCCACAAACATTGTGTGGCTACCGTATTCGTGTATTTCCTTAACTCTGCACTCAATGTTTACAGGAGATTCCTCTATCATAGGTGCATCAATTTCGTCTGCCTCAACCTTGTGAAGACCAAGCTTTTCAAACTTGTCCACATCCTTACCGCTGGTTACCCCGCAATAATCCGTGGCAAAGGCCAAATCCTCGGTGGTGAGATTGATAACAAATACCCCCGACTCCTTTATCATATTGTAGGAATGACGCTCCGGGCGCACTGATATATAAGCCATTGGAGGATTAGTGCACACTGTGCCTGTCCACGCAACTGTAAGTACATTATCCTCTCCATCCGTGCTGCGACAACTAACCATTACAGCAGGCAGCGGATAAATCATATTGCCTGGCTTCCATTTTTGCTTACTCATGGCAAACCTCCTTAAATCATAGTCAAATCACTACTTAATATACATGTTACGCCTTGGATAATCAAATGAGATAGCCTTTTTCTCTATGGGGTATTATGGAAAAATTTTATATTAGATAGACAGAAAAAGCCCTGCCTTAGTTTAATTAGGGGCCTAAGGCAGGACTCTTCCCGAAAAAAGATTAATAGCGACTACACTTTGACATGGTCGAATATCCGTAAATCATAATGCTTGGCATACATATCCTCAAGGGAATCTATCACTATGCTGCCACTTACGATAAGCTTGTCAAAAGTAGGCTCAGTAGCCTTTTTGACATAATCCCGATAACTCATGTATGCAAATACCTCCATCAATGTGGCGTTTTGCTTGTAGATACTTTCAATATCTATAATATCCATGTTAGGCAAATAGGCATCCGCGCTAATGGAATAGGACCTTACTGAAATAATCGGCCTATCGTCACGGCTGCTTTCATGGAATGTGGCAGTAATCTTGTACGTCTCGGCACTGCCACCTCCAATGACACAGCTGCCTAGCTCCATGGTAGTATCAGGCGTAACTTCGATGTCATAATTGTCGTAGTCAGAAAATGGCAAGACATTTGCCATCTTTTTATCACTCTCTTCTTTAGGTAAAATTGCAAACTGCTCCACCGCGCTGGCAATCTTTTGCAATTCACTAAACAAAGTCATGTTGCCAATATTGATTGCTGTGTGCTTGGCATAATCTGTCAACTCCACAAAATCATAATTGGTTTTCTCTGAAAAATCTGCTGGCTTTACCGCATCTAAGCCAAGCTCACTAAAGCTATAATCCGGATTCCCTTCCTTCATATAAATCATAGCTTTCTTAAAATCTTCGAAGCTGCATTTGTGCAGGTCTATCTCATTTACCTCACTATGCTTTATTGCCCCTTCATCGTCTCCTTCATTATTAGCTTCAATCTGATATTTTAGATGCGTTCTAAAAACAATATCATCCATCGCCATAATAACCTATCCTCCACTTTAATAAATAATAGCATATCTTGTGTTTTAACTTCAACCAATCACTACATTTTGTGATTATTTCATTAAAATATACTAAAAACCAAATAAAAAAACTGGGCACTTTTAGGGTCAATGTCATTAAGTTAACATTGGGATAATGCTTTGGATGAGAGAAACGGGAATGAAGATGATAACCTTCATTCCCGTTTCTTCCTTTTTAGGCATAACAAACAGGCGGATCTAAAATCCACCTACTA
>JAEEGJ010011550.1_pt1 | contig 22363 bp, 16 predicted proteins | sample 8958761 | NCBI WGS metagenome assembly JAEEGJ01 (sample SAMN16246546, study PRJNA631951) | gut metagenome | biome: gut microbiome; feature: rumen; material: RS-attached | host: Bos | place: Iran: Karaj | collected 2018-10 | reverse complement strand
TCAGACACACTGCTACTGGTGATTGTGTGCTTCTTCTACGGCTTCTCTGAGTACTTCTTCCCGGTAAACGTCTCGTTTGTGATCTGCTGTGCCATGTATGTGATGGATTCAATCATCTCTCTGGCATCAATGGCCTCAAACGTCTATGTGCAGGAACTTTCCGACGGTCCTGAGGAAACCAGGGCCACCATCGCCACTGGAGTATCAGTGAACCACTTCGTCACAATCTTCGTGGCTCTTCTGGGCGGATGGGTCTGGAGGGCGACCGGAATCCAGACACTTTTCACGATCTCGGCGGTGATCGGGCTTCTGAACAGCCTGTTCGCCTCCACAATAAAGACAAAGCGCAAGAGCCTTGCGCAAGGTGCATGAGAGGTACGGCATGAGTGATTCAAGGACAGCTGAACAGTGGAAGGGCATGGCCCCGTGGAAGGACCGTAAGACAATCGTCTTCATGTCTGATTTCGGGACTAACGACGGTGCGGTCAGCGCGATGAGGGGCGTTGCCTCAAGCGTCTCCGGAGAGCTTAAGCTTGAGAACCTGACCCATGAGATACCGCAGTTCAACATATGGGAGGCAAGCTACCGCCTCATCCAGACCATCACGTACTGGCCTGCGGGTACGGTCTTCGTGTGCGTCATAGACCCGGGTGTGGGCTCAGAGAGGGAGAGCGTGGCCGTGCTGACAAAGTCAGGACACATAATAGTGACCCCGGACAACGGCACCCTGTCCCATGTGCAGAAGGAGATCGGAATCCTCGAGCGGCGCAGGATCTCAGAGACTGAGAACCGTCTCAAGGACAGCCAAAGGTCCTACACCTTCTACGGACGTGATGTGTACGCATACACCGGAGCACGCCTTGCCGCAGGCCTTGTGGACTTCCAGGACGTGGGTCCCCTTCTGGACCCCAAACCCGTCATGCTCAGGGTAGACAGCCCCATCATCAGGGGCAATGACATCGAGGGCACGATCGAGATCCTGGACACAAGGTACGGCAGCCTTTGGACAAACATCCCGGACACATTGTTCTTCTCACAGGGAATGAACTACGGGGATGACATCAGGGTACTGATCAGCTGTGACAAGCGCATCGTCTACGGCTACACCATGAAGGCATGCAGGAATTTCTCAGAGGTGGCCTTAGGCCAGCCCCTTCTATACATCAACAGCCTCCTGAAGGTGAGCATCGCGCTGAACCAGGGAAGTTTCGCCGAGGCATACTCAATCGGAACCGGCGAGCACTGGCACATCAGGATCAGCAAGGAGATCAGACAAAAGGATTGAAGTAGCGTCCGCCGTTGATGATCCCGAGCACTATCGAGGCAGCCAGCATAAGGACACACACCACGACAGAGAATATGTCTGCGGCCCTGAACGGACGCGCCGAATACCAGGTCCTCTTTTTGTCCTTGCCGAATCCCCTCAGCTCCATGGCGTTTGCAATGACCTCAATCCTGTTCATGCTTGAGATTATCAGCGGAAACAGCATCGATGCCGCGTTCTTGAGCCTCTTCAGGAAGCTCTGCTTCCGGCTGGCCATCTCAAGGCCCCTGGCCTGCTGGGCGATTGAGATGTCATGATACTCTCGCTGGATGTCGGGGATATATCTGAGCGCAAGGGACACAGAATATGCGATCTTGTAGCTCACGCCTATCCTGTTCAATGAGGAAGCGAACTCACTGGGGTCCGTGGTGGAGACAAACAGGATCACCACAGGTATCGTGGAAGTGTACTTCAGCACGATGTTGAGCAAATAGAAAAGCTGCTCCTTGACCAGATACACCTTCCACACCAGATGGCATATCTCATGCCTTGTGCCGTAGACCGTCACCCCGTGCTCCGGACTGAAGACAAAGATGAGGAACGTGTTCAGGATCATGAACACGAAGCTGAACCAGAACAGGACCTTCACATCAGATATCCTCACCTTGGACAAGATCATGACAACAACCGCAAGCACGGTGAGGGCTGCAAGAAGCCTTGTGTCGAATGTGATCATCGAGGCAAACGACCATAATATGAGGCACAGGAGCTTGGTCGCACCGCTGAGGCTGTGTATGGGGCTTTTCCTGTCAACGTAATTGAAAAGACCGGCTATTTCCTTGCCTCCCTATCAGCGGTTATGAACCGTCGTATGAAATCCTGAGCGTCATAGATGCCGCACATCTGCGCAAGTGAGGAAAGAGACGTCTCCTTCAGGTTCGCCTCCTCCACCACCTCGCTGTCAGTCAGCACCTCCTCACAGGATGTGTCTGCAATCTTCCTGGAGTCCGACAGCACGACCGCCCTTGTGCAGTACTCGATCATCAGGTGCATGTCATGGGTGATAAGTATTATCGTGATCCCCATCTCGTTCAGGGACCTGAGGAACTCCATTATGTCCGTATAGTGCCTATAATCCTGGCCTGCGGTGGGCTCGTCCAGGATTATGATCTCGGGGTCCATCGAAAGGATCGACGCTATGGTGACACGCTTCTTCTGCCCGTAGGAAAGTGCGCTGACAGGCCAGTTGCGGAACGGATACAGGCCGCAGACCTTCAGGACGCTGTCGACCTTCCTGTCTATCTCCTTCTTGGAAAGCTTACCCTCAAGGACAAGTCCGAGAGAGACCTCATCACGAATCATGGGCTTGCTGATCATCTGGTTCGGGTTCTGCATAACATAGCCAATATGGTCCGCGCGCTCCTTGATGGACATGGAGGCAAGATCAGTTCCGTTCAGGAAGATGGTTCCCTTCTGCTGCCTCTCAAAGCCGCAAATGACCTTTGACAGGGTGGACTTGCCTGCACCGTTCTTGCCGACGATGCTCATCATCTCACCCTTATGGATGGTCAGATCAACTGCATCCAGAGCTTTTATGGCACTGCCGCCATAGGAGAAGGTTATCCCCTTTGCATCAAGGATAACAGGAGCCTCCGCAGGCTGCGGTTTCTCAGGCACGCTGTGATACCAGTTCTGGACCTTTGCGATATCCTCATCTGAGAGATCAAGGGTATCTATTCTCTGCGGTTTGATGTCCTCATTTATCTCAACTCCAGCATATTTTAATGCGGTGATGTACAACGGTTCCCTTATTCCGTTCTTCTTAAGAAGATTCGAGGCAAGCAGCTCCGCGCTGCCCATATCCGCCAGAATCCTGCCTTCACCCATCAGGATCACGCGGTCAATGTCTCTGTGAAGGACATCCTCAAGCCTGTGCTCGATTATGATGACAGTCTTCCCGGTTGTCCTGTGAAGCTCATCGATCATCTCGATCGTGGTCTTTCCGGTAGCAGGGTCCAGGTTCGCCAGAGGCTCGTCAAACAGAAGCACATCCACATCATCCACCAGCACCCCGGCAAGGGAGACGCGCTGCTTGAGACCTCCTGAGAGCTGATGTGGGGCATGGCGCAGGAATGCGGAGACTCCGGTCTTCATGGACACCTCTGCCACGCGCTCTCTCATCTGGTCAAGCGGGATCCTGTCATTCTCAAGCGCAAATGCTATGTCCTCTCCGACTGTCATGCCTATGAACTGGGCATCGGAGTCCTGAAGCACCGTGCCCACGGTCTTTGAGAGCTTGAAGATGTCCAGGTCCCTGAAGGAGGAGCCGGCGATGATCAGGTCGCCTGTAGCATCTCCCGCATATGATGAGGGGATCAGGCCGTTGATGCAGTGGGCAAGGGTTGTCTTTCCACAGCCCGAAGGTCCGCAGATGAGGACCTTCTCACCCTTGCAGATCGTGAGGTTTATGTCATAGAGAGTCGGTTCGGACTGTGATTTGTACTTGAATCCGAAATCCTTGAACTGGATTATTGGCTCGCGCTCCTGCATCCCTTACCAAAAAAACAACGCCAGCGGAACACGCTGGCGCATCTGAGACAGAATAAGGTCAGTCTTCCTTCTTAAGGCTTCCCTCTGCGGGACGTGCCTTTGTGTATCCGAAGCACAGGAGTGTGCCAACAACAGCCGTTGTGACGATGTTGGATGCACCGGCCACAAGACCCTGTGTGAAGACCTTGTTTGCAGGCTCTGCGTAGATCAGGATGTCGAATACCGGAGCCACAACTCCCCATGCAACCAGATGGGCCACAATCTGGAACAGGTTGAAGATGATGATCTTCTTTCCGTCAAACGGCTCTTCGGAGAGAGCGAGCTTCTTCGATGCCAGACCCATGATGAATCCGGCCACAGCGGATGCGATGACCCATGACCACCAGATTCCCCATCCATAGGAGAAATCGATGAGCGCATGACCGATGAAGGCTATGAGAAGACCAGCGATCGGTCCGAAAAGCCCAGCCATGAATCCGAGAAGCGCATACTGCAGTGAGAAGTTTGTGTTCGGGATAGGAGTCGGGATTGCGACAAAACGTCCGAGAACAAAGAACAATGCGGCACCGATGCCGATTGCAACAACCAAGATTACCGGTGATTTTTTCATTTTTTCCCTCCATGTGAAGTCAATTGAATATTACTCCAATTCACTCATGTGCACAACCTTTTGATTTCGTTGTCATCCGTGAAATTCGTGAACAGCCCTACATCTTGAAGAAGACTCTCACAAAGAATTATCATATCCGGGTATTTAGCAACCTATTTGGAGGAAAATATGACAAAGAAGATCATGGCTCTTCTTCTGGCAGCCCTTCTTCTCTGCACCTCACTGTTCGCGCAGTCGATCATAGAGGTCAAGCATGAGGATGAATCGGGACTTCCGGCAGTAGGAACCGTCATCAATGGTTTCGAGGTCAAGGAGATCTCGGATTTTGACATGCTCGGCGCAAAAGTCGTGCGCTTCGAGCACATCAAGACCGGTGCGACCGTGCTCTATGTCGCGAACGAGGACACCAACAGGTTCTTCGACATCGGATTCCGCACACCCACTGAGCAGGATACCGGTATCCCTCACGTGTTTGAGCACTCAACCCTGGACGGATCCAGGAAGTTCCCGTCAAAGGAGCTGTGGTTCAATCTCAGCTTCCAGACCTACAACACATACATGAACGCAAGCACATATCCGTTCATGACAATCTACCCCGTGTCATCTCTCTCAGAGGACCAGCTTCTCACACTCGCCGACTTCTACACAGACAGCGTCTTCAATCCGATGGTGCTCGAGGACAAGTCGATCTTCGACGAGGAGGCATGGCGCTATGTCCTGAAGACCCCGGACGATGCCCTGACTATCGCAGGTACCGTCTACAGCGAGATGCTTGGAGCCACCACAAGGACACGTAAGGCAAGCAAGAACTTCCAGGGCGAGATCTTCCCGGGCAGCTATATCGCAAATGACAGCGGCGGAAACCCGGATGTCATTCCCGAGATGACATGGGAGGACATCAAGGAGTACCACGGAAAGTACTACCACCCGTCCAACTCACTCTCCATCCTCTACGGAAAGCTGGACAGATGGGAGGATTACCTCGGAATGCTCGACTCCTATTTCTCAGCATATGACAAGAAGGTGTTCGACCTGACAGACCCGGGCTACAAACCAATCACAGCTCCTGTCACTGCAGAGTATGAGTATCCTGTAGAGGCCGGCAGCGACACCTCAAACGCCGCTACCATCTACTACGGATTCGTCTGCAAGGATGCCGACCAGGACACAATGAACAAGCTCGACCTCATGACGACCCTTGCCGGAGACAACAGCTCGGTCCTCATGGAGAACCTCAAGACTGCCCTCCCATACGGCTCATTCGGTGTAGGCATTGACTTCTCCGGTCCGGAGCTAATAGTGGAGTTCTCCGCGGACAATGTGAATGCCGAGGATGCCGAAGTCTTCAAGAGCATAGTTGACTCCTCAATGGCTCAGATCGCATCCGAGGGCTTCAATCCTGCAGCCGTGGACGCCATTGTCGCCGCCTTCAAGCTTGACATCCTTCTCTCAGTCGAGAGCTCAAGCATAGGTGTGGACATGATGCCGAGCATCCAGTACTACTGGGCGGGAACAGGAGACACCTACGGTTTCATGGACTATGTGAAGAGCCTTGACAACTTCCAGTCATGGAACGATGACGGCTCATTCAAGGATGTCATCAGAAGCTACATCATTGAGAACCCGCGCAATGCCCTTGTGACCACAAAGGCAGTCGCAGGACTCAAGGAGCAGAAGGACGCCGCCCTTGCAGAGCACCTGGCACAGGTCAAGGCAAGCATGTCCGCAGATGAGATCGCCGCTATAGTGAATGCGACCAACAGCCCTGAGACAAGCAATGCAGACACCGCAGCCATGGTCCGTCAGATCCAGGTGGTCAGCGTTGAGACCCTTCCTGAGGAGGCAAGGATCTATGATGTCCAGGATCAGACCGGTTCAGACGGCATCCGCCGTATCTGGGCAGACGCAGATGTGTCAGATGTCGGTTATGCCGGCATTCTCCTTGATGCAAGCGGCCTCAGACAGGACCAGATCATGTTCTTCAAGCTCTGGACAGCACTTCTCAGCGAGCTTGACACCGAGAGACACACAAGAGCCGAGCTCTCAAGCCTGGTGAACCGCTACCTCTACAGCGGGACAATCAAGACCTCCCTCATCGAAGATGAGATCACAAAGGAAATGACTCCGAGACTCAGGGCAGGCTTCATCGCGATGGACGAGGACATGCCTGCCGCATTCGACCTCATCCACGAGCTTCTGTTCGAGAGCGTCTTTGATGTCTCAAGACTGAAAGAGGTTGTCTCAAGGCTCAAGAACACGCAGAAACAGTCAATCAACACCAGCAGCTACAACACCCTCATCTACCGCGCGCTCTCCACGGCCTCTGAGCTCAACGCTTATGCCAGCTACATCAGTTACCTTGACTTCTACTCCTTCCTGGAGGCTGTCGAGGCAACGCTGGAGACCAACCCGGATGTCATTGTGGCCAATCTTGAGGAGATCTCATCTTACTTCAACAACTCCACGAACGGCATAATCCTGTTCGGCGGAAACGAGGAGAGCTATGCGAATTACCTCAAGTCGGCAGACGCCTTCATGGCATCCCTTGACAGGAGACCCATCGAGAAGCAGGTCTATGACCTTCCCGTGGCAAATGCCAGCGAGGCGATGATCGTAGACACCAACATCAACTACAATGTGATCTTCGCCCCTGCCCAGACCCTGGGCTATGAGGAGGCCACCGGAGACATGGATGCTGTGGCGACCCTCATCGACGACATGTACCTCATGCCTCAGCTGCGTGACCAGAGAGGCGCATACGGAGCTTACCTCTACATGACAGATGACGGAATCTACGCTTTCACATACAGGGATCCGAACATCGCCGAGTCTTATGAGGTCATGGACGGACTTGCCGACTTTGTCGCCAACATCAGCATCGACCAGGAGACGCTTGACGGCTACATCCTCTCCTCTTACTCAGGCTATGCGCAGAGCGCCGGAGAGCTGACAGGAGCCACAAACGCAGTCCTGAACGCCGTTGGTCATGAGGACCAGAACAAGATCTTCGATTACATGAGACAGCTCAAGTCAATCAAGGCCGAGACATTCGCCGAGACCTATGCCCCGCTCTTCCAGGCACTTGTGGACAACTACCAGTACTACACATCCGGAAGCGCATCAGCTGTCGCAGAGGTCTCCTACGCATTCGATACCGTGCTCAATCCGTTCGGAGTGCAGGACAAGAGCCAGGTCGAGATCACTGACATCACAGAGGACAACCCGTTCTTCGATGCCCTCAGGTTCGTCTATGAGAGCAGCCTGATGGAGGCGGTCGCGGATTCCGAGTTCGGAACAGACCTGCCCGCCACACTCGGAGAGTTCTCACAGGTCATGGTCACCCTGCTCGGCGGCGCCTTCACACAGGAGGACTCAATCGCCTACCTGGCACAGTACGGGATTGTCCCTGCAGCTCCTGCAGAGACAGAGCTTACCGTGGGAGACCTGGACATGCTCAGCTGCAACTTCCTTGCCGCTGCCGCAGGTGTCCAGCTTGACGAGCTGATCATGACGGACGTCACCGCGCTGGGAATCGATCCTGAGTCAGAGGCGACCAGGGGAATGCTCGCTCTTGCAGTCTACTACATAGCAAACTGATCGGATCATTGAGGATTCAGGGGCCGGAACATCAAAAATCCGGCCCCGTTTTTCTTTTAAAGACCATATAATTGATGCTATAATACGGCCATGAAACGGTTACTTCTCCTATTGGCTCTTGCCCTGGTCCTCTGCGCATCCGTCCTTGCCCTGAGCGAGGAGGAGCTGTTCAAGATGGTGCTTGAAAAAAGCCCCAAGGCCCAGGAAATCAAAAAGACAAGGCGCAACGAGGTCCTTGAGCAGGTGATCTCATCAATGAGCGGTCCGAGCTGGAGCATCAGCCTCCAGAGCCTGGAGATCACCGGAAAGGATGACCTGCGAAGCCCTGTGTCCGTCACTCTCCCGGCCCTTGAGGTCGGTGTGAGCTCACCGGAGAACCCGGACAACCTGTCCTATGAGGCGCGGCTGTCAATCGGAGGACCGGTGTTCAACTGGGATAAGGATACGGACAGGTACAAGCTTGACGGGTTCAGCTATTCCCTGAGGACCGGATTGTCAAAGAGCTTCGATTTCAAGAGCTGGGATACGACCAACTACCAGCAGGGCATGTCAGACCTGCTGAAGACCAACAGCTACCGCACATCCATCCTGCAGCTGGAGAATGCCTTCATTGAGGATCTGATCAAGATCGTGCAATGGTCGCAGAAAGTCCGTGACGTAAATTCAGAGGCCCTGCTCCTGAAAAACACATATGAGTCTGACATCAAGAGCGGAAAGCTTGTGGAAGGCTCCCCTGATGCGACGATCCGCTATGCGGAAGTCGAGATGAAGAACAAGGAGGCCGAGCAGGCGCTGAACTCCGGAGAGGAGGAGTTCTCCGAGTTCAAGAACAACTACGGCTTCGATCCGGTCTATGTTGATGCGGCGGAGGAGTACAAGCTGGACTTCTCCCCGGATGAGGAGGGAAACTCAGAGGTCCTGTCCAAGTACTATGAATACCTGACCATCTTGCAGCAGATAGATGAGAAGACCGGGAAAAGCAGCCAGTTCAGCATCAAGGCCAGCCTCGAGCCAAAGGTCACGCTAGATGACAACTTCGCCTATAAGACCACATCCCTGAGCGGTGAGTTAGGCGCCACATACAAGACGGGGAACATCAACGTGGACATGTCATTCAACACGGCTTATGACTTCAGGGGCGAGGTCGGCTCCCGCCTGAGCGGCCCCACATTATCGGTGAGCTTCTCATGGAGCAACACCCCGCAGGTCCTCTCCTCTGCCGAGCTGGACAGGCTCAAGCTCCTGTACACGAACTACTCCTACGACAAGACCACGCAGGAGATGACCGGCAAGGTGAACTGGACCGAGTATGAGAAGACAGTCAGGAGCATCACCAACGACAGTCTGAGGAAGGAGTCTCTTGAGCTTGAGAAGCTCGAGTTTGAGGCAACTGAAGCCGAGATGGCATGGCGTGAGGCCAGGAACGGATACCTGGCGAAATGCAGCGAGCTTCAGGAGTCCATCCGTCAGTTCAAGAACAAGAAGGAGCTGTTCCTGATTAAATACGAGGCCGACAAGAAGGCTCTTGCACAGGCCACGGAGCTGTTCGACCAGGGAAAATCCACTGTCGCGGATTACATGAGGATAGAGCATCTGGTGGAGATGGATCAGCTTGAGATGCTGATCTACAACATGCAGAGCCATATCCTGTTCAACAATATTGAAATGCTTCAGATGTGAGGTTTGCCGTGAAGAAACTGTTATTTGTCATTGCTTTGGTTCTTGTCCCCATGACGCTTTTCGCCACCTATGATGTGGCCGTTCGCGCAGGCGGGGCCATGACTCTTCTTTCCGGAAAGACATCCATCGACGCCAAGAACTCCGACAAGATGAGCGACATCAAGTTCGATGCCCTGGGGCTGGGATTCGAGTTCGGACTTGAGCTGGACCTGACGAAGAACCTCCAGATGTACATGGACCTCTCCATGGCATTCCCTGAGAAAGTCACCATCGGCGACCAGATCACACCTGAGGATGTTAATCAGAGCATGGAGGCCGACAAGAGCGCCGATCCGGATTACAAGTTCCATTCAGGACACACGTTCTTCAGGGCGTTCTCCGCCCACATAGGCTTCGCGCACAGGTTCAACCTGAGCATCGGATCGTTGGAGTTCACCGCAGGAGCCGGATTCGGTGTAGGAAGGATCAGCGAAGGCTTCAAGATGGTCATGAAGCAGGACAACAAGCCCTTCTACTACGCCGACTACAGGACCGTCACAACCCTTTCCGTGGGACTTTACACCAACCTGAGATACAACCTGACAGACAGGATCTCCGTAGTACTCACGGCCATGCCGGATGTGGGATTCTTCACAATCGCCAGACATGTGGACTATGACAAGAAGGACAGCGAGAACTACTCGACGCTCACAGAGACCGAGCTTACTGAGTCCAGCGGCTTCGCATTCTCCTTCGGTGCCAAGGCGACCATAGGCTTCTCATATATGTTCTGAGTCAGGCCGCCCCGCATTTGCAAAGCGCCTGATAATCCCATATACTGCACCCATGAACGACTCAGACAAGATAGCCATACTCATAGACGCGGACAACACCCAGCTCCAGAAGCTGGATGCAATTATGACAGAGGTCTCGACACACGGACGCATCGTGGTCAAGCGCGCTTACGGCAACTGGAAGAAGCGCAACCTGAACAAGTGGGAGAATGAGCTCAAGCGCCTCGGAATCAAGGCCGAGCAGCAGTTCGACTACGTCTCCGGCAAGAACGCCACGGACATGGCCCTTGTAATAGACGCAATGGACCTTCTCTCCTCCAACGCATTCGACAGCTTTGTAATCGTCTCCAGCGACAGTGACTTCACCCCGCTTGCTATCCGTCTCCATGAGAGCGGAGCTAACATCATAGGAGTCGGGGTCCTGACCACCCCGGAGTCTTTCCGCAACGCATGCGATGACTTCCTGTTTTTGGAGAACCTTACTGATGACGAGCCTGCGGAAGTGCAGGAGACTTCTGAGAAACCCGAGCAGAAATCCACAAAAAAGGATACCGAGAAGAAACAGAGCACAAAGAAGCCCAAGGTCCCGAAGGATGTCCACAGCCTTCTGGTCAAGGCCTATGACACCTATCAGGACAATGACGGCTACGCCGATGTCAGTGCCGCAGGGTCATACATCAAGAGGGCAAAACCGGACTTTGACACAAGGACCTACGGCTACTCAAAGCTCTCAACCCTTCTCGAGGCATTTCCAACCCGTTATGAGGTCATAAGGACATCAGGAAAGAACAACAGCACCTACATAGCCTATAAGTGCATATGAGCTCACATCTCCCTGATAAGTGACAGATCTCCTCTTGAGGCCGCTACCAGAAGAGGCCTCATGTACGGCTCAATGTCGTCTGCCGTCATGCTGACCGGCATGTTCTGCAGCTTCATTTTCAGATCCGGGTCCTTTGCGGCGGCAACGGCACGCTCCACATGGACCTTCTCCGAGAAACCTTCAAGGTCTGAGAGCTTTGTCGGAGCTCCGATCGAGCGCGCGAAGCGCATCCATGCATTTGCAACTGCCTCTGCCAGTGCCCTGTCGGTAAGCTCCTCCGCATTTCCGTCAAGAAGGCCGTGTGACGCGAAGATCCTTCCCACCACCCTGAGCTGCCTCTGGATAGCCTTGCTGTATAGCACGGCGTAATACGGGTTCATTATCCCGCAGGCCGTACCGTGACCGACTATGTCCACCAATGAGAAACTTGTCAGATGGCCGCCTGAGGTTCCGCCGATCATTATGGCATAACCGCCAAGGTCTGTGGCCAGACCAATGGCCTCTCTTGCCACAATATCATCAGGTTTCTCTATGGCAGTCTTGGTATGTGCTATCACAAGGTTGAAGGCGCACTCTGCAAGCTCCTGCGCCAGATCATAGTTGGCGCTATTGGCGCCGCAGAAGACCTCAAAGGTATGCGACAGCGCATCCAGGGCTCCGTCTATGGTCACGCCTGCCGGCATTGAGCATGTTGTCTCATAATCAAAGAGCGCGCAGGAAGGCACAATGGCCTGGTCCACTATCAGCTTCTTCTGGCCAAGCGCAGGATCCGTGATGTTTGAGTACTTGGTCAGATGTGAGCCGGATGATGCCGAGCACTGGACTGCGACAAGGGGAAGAAGACGCCTTTTCGTCTTCTCAAGTGCGGCCGAGACCTTGCCTGTTCCGAAATAACCGTCGATCTCCGCACCGCAGCAGTCACCTAATGTGGCAAGGACATCTGCGGCCTTGCAGGCGTCTATGGTGGAGCCTCCACCCACTGCCACAATGCAGTCGGGCTTTGTCCTGAGGATGGCCGCGTTGATCCTGTAGACATCCTCCTTCGGGGCATTGGGTCTTGCTCCGGGACACACCTCCCCGCCTGCGATCTCAATGCCGCCGGATCTGAGGCTTGAGAGGACTTTCTCCACAATCTGCCCCATATGGGCGGTGTTGGCCACCACAAGGGCACGCCGGCCGAAACGCTTCACAAGAGAAGCCGTCTTGTCCAGATGACCGGTTCCCATGATGTAGCTGTAACCCTTCCACTTACGCATTATGCCGTAGGCGTTCTCCATGACGCTGTGATCGTCATTGTCTGAAAGTGTCGGATAGCAATCAAATAGTCTCATACGGGAATTATCCACAAATTCCAGCTGAAATGCAAATTATCACACTGACAATTTAGAGAGGGCTGTCGCATAATAGCGGCGGCCTCTGTTTTTTACGCACCTGTTGTCTTAAAATGCCCTGAGCATTATTATAATCGCAATGGACAACGCCACCGAACTGAAGCCTCAGGGCACCAGACAATTCGGTCCCGTTGCCGTGGCATTGATAGTGCTTGCGGTTGTGGGCCTCTTCTCATTCTTTCTGATCGACATCATGATCCCGTTCATCCGTCTGCAGTCGGCCAAGGATGTGGAGGGAGCCGCCCAGCTTCTCAAAGACCGCGGATGGAAGGGCTTTCTGGCAGTCTCGCTCGTCGAGGCGCTCCAGATGCTTGTCGTCTTCATCCCGGCCGAGTTCATACAGATCTCAAGCGGCCTGAGCTATCCTTTCTACATGGCGCTGATCCTCTGTGATTTCGGAGTCTGCCTCGGAGCCACGATCATATTCGTGCTCGTCAGGGTCTTCCATGTCATCAGCGGGGCAGCCGAGCGAAACCGCAAGAAGATAGACCGCATCTCCGCCAACATGCATGACAGGAACACGGTGTTCCTGATTTACCTCCTGTTCTTCATGCCCCTTGTCCCGTTCGGTGCGATCTGCTACTACGGAAGCGGCACCAAGCTCCCTTACAGGAAATACATCCTGACGGTCGCGACCGGCGTTGTCCCTTCAATCATCACAAGCAACCTCATGGGAGCCGCAGGACGTGCGTTCATGTCAAACTCCCTTCCAATCTGGCTCCTGGTGCTGATCATAGTTTTCCTTGCCGCCCTGCTCTTCCTCCTGATCTGGTTCTTCATCAAGAAGTACTTCCTCAAAGGAACCAGCGGCACCCCTGACTCCCCTGCCCAGAGCCTTATGCTCTTCATCATGCGCTTGATTCACGGAAGGCGCCAGAAGGTCAACGTCCATGACATCCTGATGGAAAGCGTGGAGGGTCCCTACATCATGCTCGTCAATCACGAGTCATTCTTCGACTTCCTCTATGTGAGCCAGATAGCGCACCACAAGAACCCGGCGTTCGTGATGAACGCCTACTACTTCAACTACGGCATAATGCGGAAGCTAGGCCCTGAGGGCGGCATGATCCCCAAGAAGCTTTTCACCGCGGACATGCCGTTTGTCATCAGGACAGCAAGGACCATCGTGAAAGGCTACCCTGTGGTGATCTTCCCTGAGGGCCGCCTCTCCCCGGACGGAAGGACCAACTTCCTTGTCCCCGGTGCTACCTTCTACCAGAGGCTCAACGTTGACATAGTCCTTGTGAAGATCACAGGCGCATATTTTGCCAACCCCAAGTGGAGAAAGAAGCGCTTTATCTCCGACATAGATGTCACCGTCGAGAAGGTCATAAAGAGTGATGACGTCGCAGCCATGGACGCACAAGAGCTTGAGGACCTCATCGCAAGGACCCTGTACAACAACGCATCAGAGAACCAGAGGACTCTGTTCCCGCAGAGGAACAAGGCCCTGGGACTAGAGAACATCCTCTACAGATGCGCCGACTGCGGTAGCCTGTATACCACAAAAGGAATCGGAAATGATATTGTCTGCTCAAAATGCGGCAACCGTCACACCCTGAATGACCACTATCTCTTTGATGACTCCATCGGTTCAATCCCCGGTTATTACGACAGGATCAAGGATCTGGAGAGAGCACAGCTGGACGCCCTTGAGCTCAAGGCCAAGGTCCGCACAAGGATCTTCGACGGCAAGACCAAGCCGAGAAATGAATCAGGCGAGTGCCTCATGACAAAGGACTTCTTCAGGTATGTCTCATCTTCTGTTGATTTCACAATCAAGCGGGGCGACCTACAGGCAATACCATTCTCCTGCGGCGAGGAGTTCGAGCTTTATTACAACAACAAGCTCTACTACTTCTACCCGGAGGAGAATCCCCAGCAGTGCGCACGCTGGGCCCTGATCTCCGACATGCTCAGCCCTTTGGAATCTCACTCAATTTCTGATTGAAGATTCAGGAGAAATCGGTCAAAATCGCTCTGGAACAGCCGGTCCTGGACAATCCTGTATTTCTCATACTGTGTCTCCGCATGGAGCTTTGCCTGCTCGAAAGTGGTTGCCTGGAGGTTGTAATGCATGGTGTTGTACTTTTTTCCGTCAGCGGCAGTTATTAAGTAGTTCTTAACAACTGAATCCTCATGCAATTCCCCATCCGTAAAAACAGTATGCAGATGCTGGCTTATTGCAGGCACGGAGACATCATAAAGCTCCGCCATCATCCTCTGTGTCAGCCAGATGTTCTCATCCTCATACCTGATCTCGAATCTCTCTGAGGCACCGCCTTCTGCAGCAGACGAATGAATGGTGATTTCTTTATTCCTTTTATTCATTCTGACACAACTCCAGCAAACCGGTTTTCATCTGTAGTGTATCATATGTCAATGAGTATTACTATATAATCGTTAAGCGTTTATCTGACCTTCCAGTCCGGCTCCTCGGCAAGGGCAGCGAAGAAGTCCTTTAGGATGCTCTCCTGATAATCGCCCTTGAATGTGCCGTTCCTGAACTTCTCAGCTGAGACTTCCCTGACATTGAGCCAGCTGTTACGCTCGTCTCCGGCGACAATCGGATTGAACAGCACACCGTTGTCCTGTGCGGCCTTGTAATCAGAAGGAGCATCACCGATCTTCAGCACATGGTCAGGCTCATAGCCGTGACTCATGGCCTTCCTGATGCACTGGCTCTTTGTGCCCAGCTCCTGGCCTGCGATTGCGGTCATCAGCGGGGCAATGCCCACGGCAGTGAGCTCACGCACAAGGGCGTCATGAGGAGTGGCGGAAACCACAACCACATCCGCAAACTCCTTGAGCTTTAGGATGGCCTCCTTCACTCCGGGGAAAGGCAAGATCCCGCGCACTATGTGGGCGATGTTTACATCGACCTCCCTGGACCACTGTGCGGCCTGCAAAAGCAGAGGGTCGCAGTCAGGATGGGCCTTGGCATACTCGTCAATGGCAACTGCGCTGAGACTCGGAGTCTCCTCTATCCACTTCTTCAGCGGAGAAAGGTCGGGGAGTACGTAACCACGCTCCTTGAGCTCCGGCCTTGCGTAAGAGAGCTCAAGAGTCCTGACAACAGCCGGAAAGCGGTTCCAGCCGCGTGAGCGTGAGTACAGGTTTACCCACTCATGGACCTCACGGACATACTTGGAAGCACCCTGGAGGTTCCACACGTTCACCACTGCCGGACAGAAGCACTCCTTGTGCTTGAGCTCCATGTTATCCAGAAGACATCCGTCGCTGTCAATGCAGACCAGATAGTCCTTGGTTCTCTTCATCTCAGTCAAAACATCGCCCATTTTGCTTTCTCCTGCTCAGATTCTTGTGTCAATAAGTCCACAGAAGGCATCAACCGGGCTCTTGCCTTTGAACTCGCTCTTGCCCATCATCTTGTCGATCAGGGCATTGAGAGTGAACTCATGCGAGTCATAGCAGTTGATGAAGTTCTTCACCTGAGGCACATCCGCCAGGTGGAACGGGCAGTTGAAGCTGACGAACACAACAGGCAGCTCATCGACGTACCACGGATTGTCCCAGCCGCCCTTGGAGATTGCCCACTCAAGTCTCTGGTTGGTCTTCATGGTTCCCGGGACGTTCGCGAAGCACAGGACCATGTCGTAGTTGTCCGTCAGGTCGCTGACCTTCTGCTTCATTCCGTACAGGCCCTTGTTGCCCTTACCTCCCTTCTTGAGCTCGGCAAGGACGCCCGGCCCCTTCTCCTTGACTATCTCCATGATCTTTGCGATCGGGTCCACGTAGATTGTCACCTCAAAGCCCCTCTCCTCAAGCTTTGCCTTGAGGTCATTGGTGAGCTTGGATCCGTCAAGCGCCATGCCGGCTGCGGCAAGGAACTGGTTCGGATGAGGCCCGACGCTGACAAGCATGATCCTCTTGTGGTCATTCGGTGAGATCGGGAAGAGCTTCTCTGTGCTCTTGACCAGTGTGATTCCCTTGTCCGCAATCTCCTTTGCGAAGAGCCTGTTCTCCTCGGCCCCGATCTTGCAGAGATCCTCTTTCTTCGGGAACTTGTCCATGCTCCAGTTGTCCAGCCCGACATGGGCCTTCAGGGCCAGAATCCTGTGAAGCGCCTCGTCAACACGCTCCTCTGTGAGCCTGCCGTCAAGGTATGCGCTCTTCATATACTCGAAATCCTCATCGATGTCATTGAAGAACAGTAGCATGTCTATTCCGGCCATGATGGCGCCCGGGACTATGTCGCTTCTCTTTCCGGCGCCTGTGAGTCCCACCATGTGTGATGCATCGGAGACAACGGTTCCGTTGAATCCCAGCTTGCCCCTGAGCAGGTCTGTCAGGATCTCGTGACAGATTGTGGCGGGCTTGAGGTCCTTGTCCTCAAGGTCCTTGCCTGTGTTCTTCTTGTAGAAGTATCTCTGGTATGCAGGCATCATGATGTGGCCTGGCATTATGCTCTGAACGCCCTCGGCGAACATGGCCTCATAGACCTTGCCGTAGGTTGCGTCCCACTCCTCCATGCTGAGGTTGTTCAACGAGAGACAGATATGCGGGTCTCTCTCATCGGAGCCGTCTCCCGGGAAGTGCTTTATGGCGCATGCCACGTTGCTCTCCTGCATGCCCTTGAAGTAAGCCTTGCTCATCTCGATGATGAGGTCGGGATCATTGCTCCAGCCTCTGGTGGCAATGCCCGGGTGGTGCCAGTCCTTCACCAGATCCACAATGGGAGCGAATGCCCAGTTCGATCCTGTTGCACGGGTCTCAAGGCCTGCGATCCTGCCAAGCTCATATGCATACCTGGAATCACGGGTGGATGCGATCTTCATCTCGCAACCGACGAATGTGCCGTCCTTGGCTGCTCCGTTACCGCCCATCTCCACGTTTACCGCAGAAAGGACCGGAACCTTGCTGAAGGTCTGGAAGTTATGGTTCATCTCCCACATCTTGTCCTTTTCAAGCGGGTTGAAGCGGATTCCGCCCATGTGCATGTGCTCTACCTCACCCTTGACGTCATCTGCCTCATAGCTGCCGGTAAGATGGACAAAGAGCTGTCCGATCTTCTCGTCGACTGTCATGTTCTTTATCGTGTTCTCGACCCACTCGATCTGGGAATCGTTCAGGTAATAGGGTTTGGCTTTAAGATCAACCATAATGACCTCCCTGGCAGTCCTGCCCGGACGGCCTTTATATCAGTGATTTGTTTGTTTTTTCAGTTTTGTGACTTAGTTCAGTCCGAGCCTTGCATTGATTGCCTTTGCACGCTTTCTGTTATACTTCCAACGTACGAACCTGGCCTGGTTTGCTGTGACTCCGAGCAACACAAGCAGGAAGAATCCTGTTGTTACACTCTGCATTGTCGCAGGCCAGCCAAGGGCGACAAAGCCGTTGGACAGCATGGTCATGGTGAAGTTTCCAAGTATCAGCGCCAATGGAAGCGGACAATACCTTGACATGAAATGTGCGAGGAAGTAGCCCATCAGAGCATTGAAGACAAGACCTGCAGAGTCAAGGGACGCCACGTTCATGATCTGTCCCTGCTCAGAGATGTTGATGAATGCACCCACTCCGAGGAAAAGACCTGCGAACGTGAATCCCATCTGCATTATCTTGGGCTCGTTGAGACCAGCTGCCCTTGCGATATCCTTTCCACCGCCCAGAGCCTTGATGTTATGGCCGTAGGATGATTTCTGGTACAGGTAATAACAGATCAATGCCATGACAAGAAGTACAATGTAGTTATAGGGAGCTGATGCGAACAAGGTGTACTTGTCCCTGATTGTGACTCCCCTGGGGAAGATCACACGGGGAAGAGCCTCATAGATGAAGATCAGGCCTATTGTCAGGACCAGCATGGGGACCTTGAGCTTGTTGTTCAGGAATCCTGTCAGCGATGACAGAAGGACTCCGCAGAGAACGCAGAAGATGAACATTCCGGGAATTCCGGTGTTTGTGAGCTTCATCAGGTTTCCGCCGATGATTGACGATGCCACAACAACAGCACCGGCAGAGAAATCCCACATACCCAGAGTGAGGTTTCCTACGACAGCCATCGAGAGAATCGACGGCACGATGCACTGCTGGAATGTGACCAGGAGCATGCGTGCAGTGAGGGTCCTTCCATGTGATGCAAGTCCGAATATGAGTATTATCAGTACCGGCAACAGTGCCGTCATCAATATGTTCTTTATAAGTTTCTTTGCGTTCAAAGCAAACCTCGCTTTCAGCGGCAGGGGTCACCCCCTGCTGCCTATCAAAAGTTTTATTTTCCCATTCTCGAGACAACGTCTGCCAGTGAGTACTGGTCGCAGACCTTCTCGAACTGTGCAGGTGTGAGATCAGGGTTGAGACCCTTGATCAGGGATGCTATGTACTCCGGTGAGTAGACGAATGATGATGCTGTCTCAACATCGATGTACTTCTGGTAGTTCTTGAAGTCATCTGCGTTCTCGACGAAGAGGAACGGGGTGGCATAGGAGTTTGTCGGACTCTGGATGATCCTGGTTCCGTCGTACATGAAATTGTACAGGGCGGCAAAGGCTAGCATGATCTTGTTGTACTGTCCGCCTGCGATCATCTTGATTGTTCCGTTCTCAAGATAGTCGATTGTGCTCTCTGAGATATCTGCAGTTGCAATCACGACCTTTCCGACAAGACCGTTCTTCTTGATGGCCTGATAAGCGGACTCGTTACAGGCTGTCATGAACATACCGTCCATCTCAGGATAAGCTGCTGCGAATGTGTTGATGGCTGCGCTCCACTTTGCGCGGCTTGCATTCTCAGCAAGGATCTTCATGTCAGGATACTTTGCCTTGACTGTGTCCATGAAGCCCTTGTATCTGTCATCATGGTTCTTTGCTGTTCCAGGAGTGAGGTATGTGATGCAGATCTTCCTGCAGCCGGCCTCATAGAGGACCTTGGCGGCCTCCTCACCGATCCTGTAGTCGTTGTTCACGATTGCACCGATGTAGTTGGAATATCCTGCGAACTGTGCAGCTGTCGCCTCATCGACCGGATCATTGAGTCCGATTACGGCTGTTCCGGCCTTCTTGGCTGAGTCAAGGATGGAGACTGACGGGGAAACTGCGATGAGTCCGTCTATGCCCTTCTGGAGAAGAGCATCAATCAGGGCCTGAGCCTCCTCGGTGTTGTAACCGGTCTCCACGAACTGGAAATCGATGTTGAAATATGATGCCAGGGACTCAAGGCTGGCCTTGAATGACCCGCCGAGAGCATCAGTGAAGGTCGAATACACGACACCGACTGTCTTTCTGGGAAGATCACTTGATGAGGCCTTCTCCTCATCTCCGTTGGCAAAAACCGCTGAGCAGCAAAGCAGAGCGACAATAAGAACAATGAATAATCTCTTTTTCATTTTATCCTCCGAATTGTTTAGAACGAAATCATAGTCACCTGCTTCATGACGGATCTGTCATATGTCAGGGCAACTATCAAAAGCATTATCAGACCCTTGACGCCGGCCACCAGGCTGACATCAAGACCGCACATGATCAATCCGCTGGAGAGGATTGTCATTGTGATTCCACCAAGGATGAACTGCCTGAACTTGGCGAAGCTTCCACCTGACATCGGGAAACCACCAAGGACCATGGCGATCATCATGTTGAACTCAAGTCCGCTTCCGGATGAGCTTGAGACCTGTCCGAGCCTTGTAAGCTGGAAGAAGGCCGCAATTCCGACACAGGCACCCAGGATAAGGTATGCCGTCAGTTTGTACTTGTTGACGCTGATACCTGCCTGCTGAACCGTGTTGGCGTTTCCGCCGATTGCCTTCTGTATCTTTCCGAGCTTGGTGTTCTCGAACAGATAGAATCCGACCACCACCATGACAAGCAGGACAGTCAGCCTGAGCCATGTGGAATTGAAAAGGCTGTATCTGGAATAATCAAGGCTGATCTGACCGCCCGCACTCTCTGCGAACACAGCCAGGAGACCCGCAGCCACAGTCTTGACACAGAGCGATCCCACAAAGGGATGCACGCCGAGTGTGATCGCAACTGTTCCGGTTATTCCGCAGCAGAGCATTCCCACGATGACGGATCCGAGTATTCCAAGAACGGGAGGCAAACCGAGGTTGACCATCAGGTATGCGCAGAGGAACTGGGCAAGACCGCTGGTAGAACCGATGGAGAAATCCATTCCGCCATGTGCGTACACGAAAACGGCTCCGACTCCAATCAGTGTGATTGTAAATACCTGCACCACAAGGTTGGAAAGGCTTGTCTTGGAAATGATCTTTCCCTTTGTGGCAATAATCATGATCACAGTGATCAACACGAAACCCAGAACCGGAAGGATGTTGATCAGTCTCTCTCTCTTCTTCATCTTAAGGGTAAGAGCATCCTGAACTTCTTTCTCTTTCTCCATACTCCCCTCCTCAGATTATGTGCTCGATAATCGTCTGCTCTGTGACGGATTTGTCCCTGCTGACATATGCGGAGATCTTGCCGTCCTTAATGAGCATCATCCTGTCGCTCATTCCGATTAGCTCAGGAAGCTCCTCGGAAATCATTATTATTGCCTTGCCCTGCTTCTTGAGATCGTAGATCAGCTGATACATCGCAGCCTTGACACCGACATCTATTCCCCTGGTGGGGCAATCAAGGATGAACACGTCACAGTCCTTGGCAAGCCACTTGGCAAAGACTACCTTCTGCTTGTTTCCTCCGGAGAGCTCAGAGACCCTCTGGTCTACGTTCCTGCACTTGATGCTCATGGCCTTGGCTTCCTCGTTGGCCATCTTGAGCTCGTCCTTCCTGCTGATCAGGCCCATCTTCTTGGAAAGCTCATTGTATGAGGGAACCACGATATTCTCACGGATGCTAGCATTGAGGATAATGCCCTCCTTGTCACGCTCCTTTGAGACATAGGCGATCTTGTTCTTGACCGCAGTCACTGTTCCGTCTATGACCACGTCCTCTTTGGTCACCTTGCCGGTGAGGGTCTTATTGGCACCGAACAGGACCTTCCCCAGCTCGTGCATGCCGCAAGCGGAAAGTCCACCGATTCCAAGTATCTCACCCTTGTGCAGTTCCATGCTGAAATCCTCCAGCAGGCCATATGTGATATGCTCGGCTTTAAGCACAACCTCATCACTGTAGGAGCCGTCATAGTCCTCGCGGAAATATGTGCCCGTGAGCTCACGTCCTACCATGAGGTTCCTCATCAGTGGAATCTGCATGTGGTCCTTGTCAAGCGTATCGATGATGTGTCCGTCTCTAAGGACTGTGATTGTGTTGCAGACCTCGACAAGCTCATCCAGGTCATGGCTTATGAACAGGACAGCCTTGTTCTCGTCATGCATTCTCTTGATGAGCCTGTAGAGGATTGTCCTGCCCTTGTGAGCAAGAGCGGTTGTTGTCTCGTCAACTATGAGAAGCTGAGGATTGCAGACCATTGCCCTTGCAATCTCAACTATTTTTCTATCTTCAAAATTGAGTCTGCCTGTCAGTGTCTCCGCCTTGATGTCAGAGGCTCCGATGTCGGCAAGTATCTCATTTGCCTTCTTGTTCAGGGTCTTGAAGTCCACAACTCCAAGCTTTGTGTATTCCTCGAGTCTTCCTATGAAGATATTGGATGCGACCGAGATTGTACCGATTGTACCCATCTCCTGGACAATCATGCTTATCCCATGGTTCTGTGCGTCAACCATGTGTTTCGGATCATATAGTTTTCCCTCAAGCT
>JAEEGJ010011549.1_pt1 | contig 22364 bp, 16 predicted proteins | sample 8958761 | NCBI WGS metagenome assembly JAEEGJ01 (sample SAMN16246546, study PRJNA631951) | gut metagenome | biome: gut microbiome; feature: rumen; material: RS-attached | host: Bos | place: Iran: Karaj | collected 2018-10 | reverse complement strand
TTGCCAGTATCCAAAGGGACTGATGTCAACACTCCGTATTATGTACAGCAGGAATATGTCATCTCAAATGACGGTGGTCTTTTCCCCACAGGAAAAACCTTTAGTACGAATTTTAGCATTGACACACTTGATAAGAACAAAGCGTCCCATAGAAAGCTCGCAAGTGCGATGAAGGCCAGCGCCCTTGTTTCTGGAAATGACTACACCGCATTCGTTTGGAATAATGGTAAAAACATCTGTGTCTATTCCTACCATGTCTAGGGAATAGGCACAGACTTTAAACTGAAATCAGCGGTGCGTTTTCTGCTCAAAAAAAACGCACCAAGGCGAAAAAAACGTATTGAAGTGGCGAAATAACTCTCAGACTTATAATAATGCAGTTGCGCCAAAATGTTGGTTATGGCTATCTACAAGGCACATTTCCCAGTAAAACGAAAAGGTTCGAAAACCTTGGGGCGCTCTCGCTCTCTCCGCGAAGACATGACTCACAGCCGGCTGCGAATAGCAGCTGGCTGTTTTCGTTGACCGGCCCCGGCGGAAGCTTGCTTACGTCCGGGGCCGGGCGGCGGAAACAGACACGAGGGCCTTCAGGCCCGGCGGCTGTGAGTGATAGATTCGCAAGGACCCCCCGGGAGGGCACCGAGATAGCGACGGCCTCCGGCCGGCGGAATCTCGCCCTTCCACCCCGTCGAATGGAAATTATTGACATACAGCCAATTACACATTTTCGCCCGTGCCAAACCAACCATTCTATTTCTCTCAACTTCCTGTCCATCAACAACTTCCATTCAACGGCTCGATTCATGGCGCGGGTCCCCTACCAAAAACCTTACCTGCGCCAAGATCATGCTTGACCGGCAACGCAGCACGGCGTAGAGACCAGAAACGGTCAATCGTGTTCTCTCCGGAATGCCGCAGCACGCCGGAGAGAACAGTTTCTTGGGTATTTGCTCTTTGCGGGCTGCTGACGCGCGTTCAACAGCAATCTAGATACTCTCCCGCTGGGAGCCGTAAGGCCCATAGTAACGCATGCGCGTTCCATTTCTGAAAGAGACGACGACAGCGTCGCCGGACCACCGGACATCGCTGATGGCGCTGTCCTGGACAAGACAAAGCTTATATCCGCTGGTACTGACGACGACAGCTTTGTAACCACTTTCAAGGTAAGCTTCTTTGCGGCTCAGGTATTCCGCGGGCCATTCTGATGCATGCATGATTCTTAGGTATTGACGGGTTAAACTACAGACTCAGGCTATGGTCGATGCACCCCGGATACTCCTCCGGGTAGTGCGTCACCATCAGCAGTGTTTTTCCGGGAGCGCCGCAGTATTTGTCCAGCAGGACTTTCACCCGGCGGCGCTGCGTTTCGTCCAGGCCTTGCAAGGGTTCGTCCAGGATATATAGCGAAGGGTCCTTGACAAAGGCGCGCGCCACGAGACAGAGTCGCTGTTCGCCGCTTGAGAGGCGCAGGAATGGACGTTCCGCCAGATCCTCGATGCCAAACTCCTCCATCCAGCGCAGGGCGATGTCGCGCTGTTCCGCGGACGGCCGCCGGAACAGTCCTTCAGTATCGAAATGGCCGCTCGTCACGATGTCCAGCGCCGGCGCGTCCATCCGAAAGGCCCGGTGAAGTTCCGGGCTCACGAAACCGATCTGACGCTTGATGTCCCAGATGGTCTCCCCGCTCCCCCGCGGACGTCCGAACAGTTCGATGTCATGGGCGTAAGCCTGGGGGTTGTCGGCGCAGATCAGGCTCAGGAGCGTGCTCTTGCCGCTGCCGTTGGCCCCGGTCAGCGCCCAGTGTTCCCCCTGCCGGACCGTGAGGTTCAAGGAATCCAGGATGACGCGCTCGCCATAGCGGATCGTCACGTTGCGCAGCCGGATGACAGCGGGCGGCAGAACGCTGTCCAGATAGTCCTCCCGCAAAACCTTTTCACCGGCCGCCCCGTCCGTCACGGGAATGACATGCGTAATGAACGGAGGAATCTCCGCCGCCCGGGAAAGGACCAGCACCAGCGTCGTCGAAGCCGACAAAGCCGCAAGCAGATTCGTCAGAAGCGCCCGCGTACGAGGGTCCAGGCCGATGTAAGGATTGTCGACGACCAGGATCTCCGGTCCGCCCAGCAGGGCGCGTGTCAATTGATACTTGCGCAGCTCCCCGGAGGACAGCGTCACGAGCGGCTTGTCCAGCAGGAGCTCCATGGAGAACAAGGAAACCAGCTCTTCCAGACGCCGTTCCGAGGCAACCGGATCTTTGCTTTCGGCCGCCTCCTGATGCAGCGCCTCTCCCGCGGAAGGCGGGTCGCCTTCGAGAGTGAACAGGTTCCAGCGCTGCTGCATGAAGAAATTGCGGTCACCGTAACTGCCATATGAATCGCGGAAGGTGATGTATTTCGCTCCCATGCGGCCGGCGAAAGCGGCCGCCAGCCGGCTTTTGCCGGAAGCGTTGTCCCCTACCAGAGCAACCTGCTCCCCGGGGCGGATGTCCAAAACGTCAAGCATCCTCGATCACCTTTGTCGCGGCGGCGCAGAGCGCCTCGTAAAAATCTTCACCGAAAGCCGCGATGAGCGGATCCTTCAGAAACTGATAGACCCGGATTCCTTCACGCCGGCCCTTCTCGAATGCGCATCGGCAGATATCCCAGCGGTGCAGGTTCAGGCCGATGCGGCCGGCTCCGAGCTCCGCCACGCGGATGGGATACAATTGACAGGAGATGGGCTTCCGGAAGGTCGACTTCCCGGCGAAAAACTGCCGCTCGATGGAACAGAAGCAATTGCCTTCCTCGAAATGACAGAAGGCGCACTCCTCACTGCCGGTCACGAGCGGCGTCACGAGATCCCCGTCCCGGTCGATCTCGAAGAAGCCTTTCTCATTCACGGCCTCCCTCCCCTCCGGGCGCATCAAAGGGGCGAACGCCTCGTAATTGGCCTCGATCGGGTCCAGCTCCTCCTCTTTCAGCGGAGCGCCGCTGTCGCCGATGATGCAGCATTTCCCTTTGCAGACGGGATAGTCGCAGGCGAAGTACTCCAGAATGACGTCCTCGGACACGAGGATGTCTCCGATTTCAACGATCGTTCCGAAAGGTCTCTTGTGTCCCATCATTCAACGACGATTTCCGCGGCTGAACCGGCCGCGAGGGTTGACAGCATGTCGGTCAGGCGGGCGGCGCTGACCCCGTTCACGCTTTCCTTGTAATGGGTGACCATGTCCTTGCCGATGCCATAGCGGGCGACGAGCGCCGTCACGATGGTCTCCGGCTCCGCGAGCTCCCGGTTCATATCGGCCAGGGCCATCGCCTTCCAGGCGTTCAGGTCCTTGGCGGAAACCGGGGATGACGCCGCTTTCCGGATCCCCTTCCGGACGGCATCCAAGTCCGTTCCTCCTTCGCAGGTAATGAGCATCCACAGCCGCTCCTGGGGATAGGTATGGAATCCGGTGGTCACGTCCACGGACATACCCTTCCCGTCCAACGCCTCCACGATGTGGCGGCGGAGCACCTCGGCGGCGATGCCGGACATGGCATAATTGATTCCGGACAGCGGGTATTCCGCGTCCAGACGCACATGGACTCCCTTGTTCCCTTCCGTCTCGTGATGCGTGACCGTTCCCAGACGAGGCTGGTATCGGAGCGTCTTGCGCGCGGCGGCGCTTCGTTGCGTACGGAAGCCGCCCAGGTAACGCAGCAGCGTCCGGCGCACCGTCGGTTCGTCCACATCCCCCACGATGAACAACATGCCGTCGTTCATCCGGGAGAACAGGGATTCATAAAACTGCGCGGCCTTGGCCTGCGTTCCCGGATTCAAGCCCGCCGCATATTTCTTGGAAGAGTAGTTGAAACCGGGATACATCATGGCATACAGCCGGCTGTCGACCGGTTCCCGGGCCCATTTCGCATTGCGCAGGTATATGTCGAACTCGCCCCGGTTCACCGTCCGCCCGTTCGCGACCGCCAGCAGCGCTTTCAGCAGCGTGGGCAGTTTGGATGACGGCGCCTGTCCACGGATGGACGTGTATGTCAGGGCAACCTGCGCCTCCATGTCGATGCCGTTCACGGCCAGATGGTCCCGGAAATCGGGCGCTGACATCCCGCCGGCGTCATACAGGGACAACATGTCACCGAAATAACCGCCCTCCCCTTCCACAAGGCCGGAAACGCCGGACAGGCCGCCGCCCAGCAGCAGGGAATAGTGGAAATTCCGCAGGCCGGGCACCTGCTTGTAGACGACCCGGATACCGTTGGAGAAGGTCCAGAGGACGCCGCCGGACACCGGCTCGGGCTTGGTTTCTTTGAGTTTGATACGCGGGCAGGCCACCTCCAGACCGGAGGTGTCCCGCTGCCAGGAATAGTCCTTCGACTCCTTGAACGTGGAACCGTACAGGTATGCCAGGTTGTACTGGAACAAAGCGTTGTTCTCGTCCAGCGAGTCCAGGCGGGCGCGATATTCCAGCGTCAGGCTGGAAAGCTGGTTCAGGAGAGAGTTCGAGAACTGGTTGAACAGGCGGGTTTCCGTACTATCCGGAACGTTCTTCCGTGCGAACAGGCGCGTTTCCTCGGCATATGGGGCGAGATTGGCGCCATAGAGGAAATGAGCCGTGCAACGTTCCACGTATTTCCGGTTCGAAAGGGCTTCATTCCCCCGGGACACCATGCCGGCCATCATCACTTTCTTCGCGTCGGTGAACTCCTCGACCGGAACGCCGAAACCGTCCAGGCCCGCCAGGGTTCCGGAGATGATCTTCATCGCCGCCTCCATATGCTCCCGGTCCGTCTGGACTTCCACGGCGTATTCCTCGTTACCGCTGGTCTCCGTGCTGTTCAAATAGCTGAAATCCAGCCGGCCGTACGGGATGCCGGCGTCGCGGAGATTCCGTTCGATCCTCCGGACGGCGATAGTCTGGAATTCCCGGCTGAGGATGCCCATCACCAGGGCTTGGGCCGTATTCATCTGTTCCTGCGGCGTACGCGGAGATGCATAGGCGACCCGGACGACGCCCCGGTCTCCCATCGGTCGGTCCTTCCAGATGACGGAAGGCATCACCCACGGTTCCCACACATAATCCGGCCCCCGGCTGTTCTCCACGAAATGCTGCGGAACCATCATCGAGAAGATGTCCATTTTCTTCTTGAACTCCACCGGGTCGATGTCTCCGCTTACGATGACGGCCTCGTCGGCTCGGGATGCCGCCACCTGGGCGAAGGTCACCAGCAGGGTCGAGTCCATGACATTGGCGTCATAGACCGGAACCCGGTCCAGGTGAAGGACCGTCGACCCGTCGTTTTCCTGGAAAAAGCCGCCCGGACGGGGGCCGATTCCATGGCGGGAAAGGAACCGGGTATCAAGCCCTTCCTCGGCGGCCCGGGCGGGAGCCTCTCCGCGGCGGACGACGGCGAAATCGGCATACCCCTTGACTTCGTCATTCTTCACCATATAGTAGGTCACACCGCAGCGCAGGGACCCGCGCTGGATTTTTCCGTCCATGGGAAGGGACGGCAGCGTCTGCGCTGGCACAGTTCTTGAAAATACCAGAAAGGCCAGGCAGAAAACCGTATGGAAAAGTCGGGTCGGCATGTAATTAACGCATCGCAATGCAAAATTAACATAAAAAATTGCTATTTTTGCAAAATACGTGCAACAAGGCAAGAACAAATAAGTATAACGAATAAACCCAAACGAAAGATGAAAAGATTATTTGTCGCCGTCGCGGCGCTCGCGCTCGCCGCAGGAATCGCTTCCGCCCAGGACTACAACGCCGCTGTGGAGGCTTTCAACATGGGTGCCCAGACCCTTGAGTCCAACAAGACCGAGGCCCTGAGCCAGTTCAAGAACGCCCTTGCCCAGTTCGAGGCCTGCGAAGAGGCCGAGGCTGCCGAAATGGTTGCCAAGTGCAAGGAAATCATCCCCCAGACCATTCTCTCCATCGCCAAGGAGCAGATCAACGAGGCCCAGTATGACGAGGCTGTCGAGACCCTGAAGGAGGCCGCCACCGTGGCCGAAGGCTATGGAATTGAAGATATCGTCGCAGAAGCCAAGGACCTGATCCCCAACGCCTGGTCCCGCAAGGGCGCCGCCCTGCTGAAGGCCAAGGACTATGTCGCCGCCGCCGCCGCTTTCAAGTCGGTGGTCACCCTCACCCCGGAGGACGGCCAGAGCCAGCTTCTCTACGGTCAGGCCATGATGCAGGCCGGTGACCTCGACACCGCCATCACCGCCCTCGAGGCCGCCGCCGCCAACGGCAAGGCCGATCAGGCCAACAAGCTCCTCTCCAACGCCTGCCTCAAAAACGGCCAGGCTCTCCTAAAGGCCAACAAGGCCGCCGAGGCCATCGAGGCTTTCGAGAAGGCCAACAGCTATGTGGAGAACGCCAACGCCTACAAGCTCATCGCCAGTGCCAACACCAAGCTCGGCAAGAGCAAGGCCGCCATTGACGCCTACAAGAAGTACCTCGAGGTCAGCCCCGACGCCAAGGATGCGGCCGACGTGATGTTCACCATCGCCGCCACCGCCCAGAAGGCGAACGACAAGGCCACCGCCATCGAGTTCTACAAGAAGCTCTCCTCCAACTCCAAGTACGCCGCGCAGGCCGCCCAGCAGCTCAGCGCCCTCCAGAAGTAAGCTTCTTTTTCCGCCACCCGAAGTGGCGTCCCATACAAAAGGCCGGTCCCCGTTCGGAGACCGGCCTTTTTTCGCATCTCGTCCTCAATAAAGCCCTTTTTAAAGGATGAGTTTGACGGTTCTACCCACTCGTCCTCAATTATAGGCTTTTTTAAGGAGGGGAGGCTCACTTTTACCCTTTTATCCTCAATAGTGGCCCGTTTTGAGGATGGGCACCTCAATTAGCCCGCCCGTCCTCAATCATTTCTCATTATGAGGACGAGGGCTTCGAGGCGAGGGGGAAGAGAGCGTCTACGGTGCGGGGCGGTAAACCTGTGCTCCGGGAGATCTGGCCGTTCGAGGCATAGTAATCATATTTAAGGCGTCTGGCCAGATCGTATTTCTGCCGCTCCTTCAGCGAAGAAGGCCCTTTTACCCCGAAGTCGTCATGACAGATCCGACACATGACAGAGATGATTTCATCATCCGTAAGGGTGGGTTTTTCACCAAACCGGAGAGCCGTTTCCACCTGGGCCTCGACATTCTTGAAGACCCAGAACAGAAACTGACGGCAGTCCGTGAACAGGGACTCGACCAAACGATAATTCACGAAGCTGCCCGGAAACACCTGCCCGCCCACCAGCGTCAGCCCTGCAGGCAGAATCATGTCGCGGGAATGGGTCAATGCACGTCTCTCCCGCAAGGTCAACGTATCCGCGGGCCGCTGGGCAAACAGGGGAAGCATCGCATTGAAGTACAAGAATCCCGAGCACCAGGGATATGCGAACAAATTGACATCCTTCCGTACAACGAAAGGATTCCGGATGACATAAGCGATTTCGTCCCGGAGCTGTTTGAGTGAAGTAATGGGCGTGGGGGTCGGCTCGCCTATGGGATCCAGCACCCGAGGCCGTCCATGCCGCGAGAAATACAAGGCAAGCATGGCGGAAAAACGCTTGTAGAAATCCTTGCACAACGCTTCCCGTCCACGAAGAATAAAATGGAAATGATTGCTCATCAGGGCGAAAGCCAGTATCTCCACACCTGCACATTGCGCAGCGATGGCGACATATACCATGGCGACGGCCCGTTCTGCATCGCTCAGAAAAATCATGCCCGTTTCCAAAGGCTCCGTGTGCAAGTGAAAGAACGGGCCGTTTTCCCCGAACAACCGTTCCAGCTCCCATTCATTCCGCGTCTGCGACTTTCCAACTATCTGTTTCATAGTCGCAAACATAATGGAAACATCGCCGGCCGTCAATACCCAGCTCTCATCTTTTGCTGTTTTCGATGACGATTATCTGTTTTCAATGGAACAACGCGGCCCATCGTAAGAAATAATAGAAAACGATAAATTAAATCTTATTCTGAAAATGGGTCCATCCCCTGCACGAAGTCGGCCGGCACCTCATGCCATCCTCAACATCGGCCCAAATTGAGGAGGAACGAGGCATTCTCCGTACTTCGTCCTCGAAACGGGCTGTTTGCGAGGAGGAACAAGGTAAAATGAATGTCCCGTCCTCGAAAACAAGTGCTTTTGAGGACGGGACAAGCGGAGGCGGGCGGATGCCCCTAAGAGGCGGCCGGATTCCCGCCTAGTCGATGAGGTCGTTCTTTTCCACGGTCCAGCCTTCGCGGTTCGCGAGGCCGCAGTCGGCGCCTTGGAAGAGTTTCGCGGCTTCGGTGTCGCCCTTGAGCCGCCACTGGAGCCAGGCGAGGGCCGGGACGGTGAATTCGCCGCCGTGCGGCTGGCGGTAGGTGCCGCCGTGGCCGACCGGGTAGTTCGCGGCGAAGGCCGGGACCTTAACGAGGCGGTGGAAGTCATCCATGCCATTTTCATAGGCGATGTCCTCGGGGCCGCCCAGGATGTAGATGACCGGGACGGTGATCTCCTGGAGCTTTTCCTTATTGGGCATCGGCATGTTGGGAACGGCGGTGCCCGGGTTGATGAACAGGCCGCTGTTGCAGATCATGATCGTCGTGAGACGCGGGTCGGTGGCGTTTTCCAGGGTCTGCAGGCCGCCGCAGGACATGCCGGCCGCGGCGATGTGCTCCACGTCGATACGGCCGTAATACGGGCTGTTCTTGTCGGCGTTCTGCGCGATGGCCCAGTCAATGGACTCTATCTGCTGCGCGGAGGTGGACATAGGCCCGCGATAGGGCTGCTCTTCCATAGGAATGTGGCCCGTGGCGATCACGAGGAAGCCGTGGGAGGCGATCTCGTTCAGGAACTTGTAGTGCTCCCACGGGGAGTTGGTACAGGCGCCGTTGCCCCAGACGAGGACGGGAAGCAGATTCTTCTTGCCGAACGGGGAGAGGTCCTGGGGCGCGAAAATCGTGTGCGCCTCCAGAGAAGGATCCTCCAGCATCAGGACCTTATAGGGGCCCGTGCCGCCGTCTTCGACGACTTTGGACTGGCTGGCCACGGGGACGACCGGGCCGCTCTTGCACGCGGTGCCCAGCATCAGCAGGCACGCGGCGGAAAGGAGTGCGATTCGTTTCATATAAAAAGAACTAGTAAATATCGTCGAAAACCGGGGACAGCGTGAAGACGAAGTCATAGGGCTTCGCCGGCAGAAGGTACTCCTTCAGCGGCCAGGTTCCCCAGGACGTGATGCCGCCGACGCCCATCTGGGCCAGGTCCATATGGACATAGGTCGTCCCGCGGGAACGCTCGTTCTCATGGGCCTTGGCCTTGAGTTCCAGAGAATGGACATGGGTGTCAAGGTCCTCAAGACTGAACGGAAGGGCCGAGGCGGAGAATGCCGTCGGCGAACAAAGCTTCAAGCCGGCACCGGTTTCGTCCAGGATATTCATCCAACGCATGCCGGTATGGGTGCCGGATTCCTGCGCACGGGCATAGCCGTAGTGGTACTGGTCCTCCACGCGCTGACGATAGCGGCCCAGAAGAGCGGCGCTGTTCCTGTCGGCATAGTTCTCCCACGGGCCGAGGCCGAAGAAACCGAGGTCGGAATACTGACCGGGCATCGCGAAGCGCATGCCGAAACGGAAGAGGTACTGCGCCTCGGACAGACCGCCGGCATCCTCCAGGGACTCGGACACGGCCACCGTGCCGTTCGGATCCACGAGATAGGCCACCTTCACGACGCCCTTTCCGTCAATGGGGGCGAAGGTGACATCCACCTGACAGGAAGTCCCGGCCATTTTCGCGACGACGGACGCCACCTGGAACTTGATGTTCCGCCACAGGGCGAAGCGGCGCTGGAAACCGGCGCCGAGGTCGTTCTCCACGAGGGCGCGGTCGAAGCACGGAAGCATCGGCTCGGAAATCATTTCCCTGCCGTCCAGCTTGTAGGAGGTCAGGGCGCCGAGCTTTTTGTCGATCGTCACCTCCCAGCTGGCGAAACAGGTGCTCAGCGTGCCTTCGCGGGCGATGGTGCCGGAGAAGCGGATGGAGTAAGCGGAGTCATCGGCCTTCACGAGACCCTTTACCGGCTCGGATGTGCCCACAGGAAGAGCAGGTTCGTCGCGGAGAACCAACTGGTCATAGGCCACTTCGAAACCGGCGGGCAAGAGCGGCGCCGCTTCCTTCAGCTGATACCGGACCGTCAGGGCGACCACGCGGCCTTCCGGCAGCTTGCCGATGCCCAGATCGACCTCTTTCGTCGCCTGCGGGGCGACATCCAGTTTATCCACGACACCGGTGCGGACGGGCTTGCCATCGGCCTCCAGCGTCCACACGAGGCGGCAGCCGGACAGGTCCGTGAAGAAGTTCTCGTTATAGATGTTCACGACACCCGGCTTGTCGCCCGCGGTCGTGAGGATGTTGCGGTACTGGTAGCGGACCTCGTAGGCGTGCGGGTGCAGGCTGCGGTCCGCGGCGATGACGCCGTTGCAGTTGAAGGAACCGTCGGACGGGTCATAGTCGTTCAGGTCGCCGCCGAAGATATAGATGTGGTCCGTTCCGGGCTTGTCGGACGGCCAGCGGAGGGCCTGGTCCATAAAGTCCCAGATGAATCCGCCCTGATAGGCCGGCTCGCTGCGGATGAGGTCCCAGTACTCCTTGAAGTTGCCCATGGAATTGCCCATCGCGTGCGCGTATTCACACTGGATGAGGGGTTTGTCGGCATGCTGCAGGTAGGCGCGGTCGCCATCCGGTGAGCTGTACATCGGGCAGTAGATGTCCGTGTAGCGGAGGCTTCGGCGTTCCCGGCCGATGACAGCCTGCTCATACTGTACGGGACGGGACGGGTCATAGGCCTTGATCCAGTCGTAGCAGGCCTCGAAGTTGGGGCCGGCGCCGGCCTCGTTGCCAAGGCTCCAGATGATGACGGACGGATGGTTGAAATCGCGCTTCACCATGCGGCTGTCGCGCTCCAGGTGCGCGGCGGCAAAGAGCGGGTTCTTCGCCAGCGTGGCGGGACCGTACCCCATGCCGTGGGACTCGATGTTGCCCTCGTCCACCACGTACAGGCCGTACTTGTCGCACAGGGCGAGCCAGCGCGGGTCGTCAGGATAATGGCAGGTGCGGACGGCGTTGATGTTCAGCTCCTTCATGATCCGGATGTCGCGGATCATCTCGGCCTCGGTGACGATGTAGCCGCCGGAGGGGCTCAGCTCATGCCGGTCGGCGCCCTTGATGAGGATGGGCTTCCCGTTGACCATCAGCTGGTTGCCCACGACCTCCACGGTGCGGAAGCCGAACGGAATCTCCGTGAAATCGACGGCGGCCTTGCGGGTGTCTGCCCGGACAGTAAGCGTGTATAGGTTCGGATCCTCGGCGCTCCAAAGGGCCGGGTTCAGGACCTCCGTTTCGAAGTCCGCCACCCCGTTCACCACCTTGATCCCGTCAATGGCAAGGGCAGCCCGGCCGTTCGCGTCAATCACCTCCAGGTCGACCAGACGGATGCCCTTGGTGACCTCCACACGGACCTTCAGGCGGCCGTCGGCCCAACCGGTGACGTGAACATCCTCAATCCGCTCTTTCTCGCGGGTGTAGATTTCCACGCCGCGGGCGATACCGGAGAAACGCCAGAAATCCTGGTCCTCCAGATAGGTGCCGTCGCACCAGCGGAAGATTTCCAGGGCGATGAGGTTCTCCCCCGCATGGACATATTTCGTGAGGTCGAAACGGGCCTCCAGCTTGCTGTCCTCGCTGTAACCCACCATTTTGCCGTTCACCCACACCCGGACATTGGAGGTGGCGGAGCCGATATTCAGACAGATCTGTTTCCCGATCCAGGACTTGTCGACGGCGAAGGTCCGGCGGTACTGGCCCACGTAGTTGTGCTCCAAGGCCGGAAAAGGAGGGTTGTTCTTATAGTGGCCGCTCCAGGGATAGCCGTTGTTGACATAGAGGGGATCGCAGTAGCCGTTCAGGTCCCACAGGCCGGGCACGGGGATTTCGCCCCAGGCGGAATCGTCATAGCCCACGGCCTCAAAGCCTTTGAGCCGGCCCTCGACGGTGGGATTGAAATAGAATTTCCACAGTCCGTTCAGGCTCAGGGTCTGCTGCCGGTCCGAGACGAAGGTCGCCCGCATGGGCATCCGGTTTTCTTCGAAGACGTTCGGGTCCTGCCAGGGTTCCATCTTGGTTTGCGCCGAAAGGGGCAGGAAGGAGGCCAGAAAGGCCAGAGATAGGATAAGTTTTCGCATTATCGTGGTCAATTTGTGTAAAGATACCCATTTTCAAGGACTTTTCCCCATGCACCGCCCGTTTTCACGCGGAAATCCGGGACTTTTGCGTGAAAAGCGTTTCGAAAACCGGCATCCCAGCCCGCTGAGAAGCCTGTTTTCAACTTTATCCGTGTTCCTTTTTGCGAACACGGCTCGCTTTCCGGTACTTTGCATCCAAGGAACCGGGCCTCAAATCCGGCGTAAGATTATGAAGCGAATGGTATTGTTCGGGTGCCTGGCCGGCGCCCTTGCGGTCACCGCCTGCGAGCGGTCGGCCCCGTTATGGAATCCTCCCGTCGGAGAGGAGGAGCAAACCCTTGCATTCACCCTGGACGAGGTGGCGCGCCTGCTCGCCGCCGTTCCGGTCGGAGCATCCCAGGTCGCGGAAGTCCGTGACGCCGTTTCCGCATCGACAGGAAACGGCTATGACGAAGAGTATCCGATGCGGCAGGTCTTCGAAGCGCCCGGGACGGGAATCGGCGCGGAGCAGGCAACCCGGGTGGAAGCTTATCCGGAGCCGCTGCGGGATCTGCTTGCCGCGGAAGTCAGGAAACAATACGGCACCCGTTCGCTGGACGCCGATGCGTTCCTCGACGCTCTTTCCGAGTCGGACGTGCAGATCTACTGGCCGTTCTCCGATACTTTTGAGAAGGACGAAACCCCGGTCATCACATTCGACCCGGGAGGAGAGGAGACCCGAAACGTCGGCTGGATCAGGCAGGATGACGGTTCCATAGAAGAAGTCATCGTGGACGAGAAGATAGCGCAGGAGCGGCCCGTCTGGGTGATCAACCGCAACCGGGACGCGGAATACCAATCCCTGGAAATGCGGCGCCGGGAGGACCCGGAATGGGGCCAGGGCGGCAGCATCCTGGTCCGGCCCAAGGCCGGTGCCGCCCCCGCCACCCGGGCCGGAGAACGGGAATTCAAGACTTTGGTCCTCCGCTCCTTCAAAGCCAACCGCCAGTTCGATTCATGGTTCTCCGGGGGCAGCGAGGTGTTCTGCAAATGCGGGGCTGTGGAAGATTTTTCCGCCACGACCGAAGCGGAGCTGCGCCTCTATTCGCCGTCCATCACGGACTTTCTCATCGTGGTCCGGCGGAAACAGGTGGGCAAAATCCTGGATTTCAATGCCGTCCTCGTTTCGGAATGGACCGGCATGCTGGACAACTGCGCCTTCATGATGACCGAAGACGACGGCGGGACAATGACCACCTGGAAATGCTCGGCGATGGTCAAGTACAATTCCAAAAGCTACGGTTTCGAGATCGAACTCCCGCTCCGCACCCGGGACGACATCATCTGGCGCGGCGCCCTCACCCGCACCTACATCGAACGCAACAACGGCGTCACCGGCCATTTCGGTGACGTGGAGCTGGTACTGGAATTGATCTAAAAACTTGACATAAATGTAAAACTTTCATATCTTTGCAACGATGAGAAAGAAAACGACTGTGGGACTTGTGGAAGAATCTGAAAAAGTCAGTTTTTACTCCATCAGCTTTCAGATGGACCGGACAACGGAATTCGAAAGATTCCTGTCCAAATTCGAAGAAGAAGCGGCGCTCAATGAGAATTATCAGCGAATCCTGGCGGCTTTGGAAATCATCCTCGACAAAGGTGCTCTGGAACGCTATTTCCGACCGGAAGGAACGATGCATGACGACCTGTGCGCCCTTCCTATTGAATCGGGCGACATCCGGTTGTATTGTCTCCGTATTTCCGATGAAATTCTCATTCTTGGGAACGGAGACAAAAAAACGACCCGGACATACCAGGAGGACAAGCGGCTGCTGGGTTATGCACTGGACCTGCAGCGATTCGAAAGACTATTGAAAAAAGACATCGACGACGGCATCGTCATCGTTGAAGAAAGAAAACTGAAATACATCGAAAACCAAGAATATCTGCTATGATGCACAACACAACCTTGAAGGGACAATTCGCACGGATATCACCCGCCGTCCGGAAGGAAACCGCCTGGTCGGAAGCAATTGTCGCGAAAATAGAACGCGTTTCAAAAGAAAAAGGAATTACTCAAAGGGAACTGGCCGGCAGACTCGGGTGCAACGAATCACAGATTTCACGATGGACCAGAGGCTTCCCTAATTATACGCTGAACACCCTGGCAAAACTGTCCGCAGCGCTCGGAGAAGACTTAATCCAAATTACAGCCTGAGAATCTCGGATTTCTACCGCACAATCATCTCGCAGGAGCGGCAGTCGAAGTCCAGGCGGAGACGGCGGCCGTTGTTCAGGAGGAAGAGCGGATCGGGACGGGTGCCGGGGCGCTGCTTCGGGCAGAGGCCGAGTTCATGGCGGAGACAATACTTCGTGCGCATGTATTCGACGCCTTCCCGGTGGGTAAGCTCATAGGCGTCCTCATAAGAAGACGTCCCCCGCTCATGGTAGATCTCCCGGGCGACGGAGTTCGCGATATTGTCTTTATAGGTCAATGCTGTCGGAGCCGGATCGGGGCGCACGACGCCGCGCCGGAGCGGCAGAGACCGCACCGGCAAAGCGTCCAGGGAAGCCGCCAGGTCACGCCGGATGCCGTTCAAGAACGAGGCGGGCATGAACGGAACCGGTCCGTCCGCTTCCATCCCTGACACGGAGAACGCATAGATGCCGGTTCGCTTGGACAGCTGGGCGCGCACGGTCTCCCGCATGCGAGCCGGATCACGAGCCGGATCAAAAGGAGCCGGGACGGTCACGGATACCGTCCGTCCGTCTTCAGAGACGGCCTCGGCGAGCAAGGCGCCGCCCGTCAGCTTCACCTGCAGCGCCACGCTGATTTCACGCACCGGCCGGTCGGCTTCGAGTTTCCGCTCAAAGTCCGCGTCGATGTTGCGGTACAGGCGCATCCCCTCCTTCAGCCCGGGAACTTCCTTGCATCGGATGGTGAAACCTTCGCACACATCTCCGCGGAAACCGACGATTCCTCCGTCGCGGCCGACGAAAGCGAAACCGTCGCCGTTGTGCAGCGCCAGGCCGGGATCGGCCGGTTGGACGATCACAACGCCGGGACGCAGACGGCCGACGGTCCCGATATACTCTCCCATCGACTTGGGCGCATCCATGGCGGCCCATTCTCCGCGCGCACCGTCCAGGAAGAGTTCCGTATAATCCCGGTTGAAGGTCTTTCGAAGGTCGGGCGAAAAACCGCCCCGCAGCGTACCGAAAGAGGCGCGGCGGTACTTGTCGGGATGGCGGCGGACCAGGGCGTCCAGCGCGTCGGAATAAGCCCGGACGACATTCCGGACATAGGAGACGCTCTTGAGCCGGCCTTCAATCTTGAAGGAATCGGCTCCGGCTTCCGCCAGATCCTCCAGCCGGTGAATCAGATTGAAATCTTTGAGGGACAGCAGGGCCTTGTTGCGCGCCAGCACACGGCCTTCGGCATCCTCCAGGTCGTACAGCGAACGGCAGGCCTGGATGCAGGCCCCGCGGTTGGCGCTCCGGCCGGCAAGATGCTCCGACAGATAGCACTGGCCGCTATAGCAGACACAGAGCGCGCCATGCACGAAACATTCCAATTCAGCGTCCATCGCCTCCCTGACCGCACGAATCTGCGACAAAGACAGTTCACGCTCCAGGACGAGCCGGCCGTAACCCAGACTCTCGGTAAAACGCGCTTTCTCCGGCGTACGGATGGCGCATTGAGTGGACGCGTGAAGAATCATCCCTTCCGGAGCCAGCCGCGTTACGGCGGCGTCCTGGACGATCAGGGCGTCCACGCCGGCCTCCTGCAGCTCCTGCAGCAGCCGGCGGGCCTGCGGAATCTCCTCCTCGTAAATCAGCGTATTGAAAGTCACATAAATGCGCACGCCGAACCGATGCGCATACTCGCACAGCCGGCGGATGTCCTCCACGGGATTGCCGGCCGCCTGCCGCGCCCCGAAGGCGGGGCCGGCGATATAAACGGCATCGGCACCGCAGTCAATGGCCGCGACGCCGATATCCGCCGTCCGGGCGGGGGCGAGGAGTTCGAGATTTCTCCGCTCCGCCCGCGGCTCCGGTCGAAATGACAGAGGAGCCGACACGTTATTTCGTATAGAAAATGAAGCGGTTCTTGTCGTAGAAATCCTTGACGATGTCGGTCTGGCCGAAACCGGCCTCCTTGAAGACGGCCTCGGTCTCCTTGCCCAGGATTTCATTGATTTCCGTCAGGCCCTTGCCCTCGGCGGTCAGGAAACGGTTCGACCAGCGGGCGATGGCCCGGTAGAACTTGAGCGGGTCGTCATCCGGAACGAACAGAGCCGCGGACGGTTCGTAGTCCAGGACGTTCTTCCGGATCTGGGCCCGTTCGGACTCCATGACGTAAGGCGGGTTGGAGAGGATGAGGTCGAACTCGCCGAAATTGAACTCCTGCTCCGTCTCAAGCACGTCGGCATTGACGAAGGTCGGCGCCTGGGCGCCGGAGGTTTTCATTTCGGAGGAGAAATTCTGACTGCGGGCCACGGCGAGCGCGCCTTCGGAATTGTCCACGCCCACCACGCGGGCGCCGGGAACGGCCAGAGCGACCGTCCAGGCGATATTGCCGGAACCGGTGCAGAGGTCCAGAACGCGGACCGGCTCCGCAGAACGGCCGTACGGAATGCGGCGCTGCTTGATGCGGGCGGCCAGCTTGATGGCCTCCCTCACCAGCAGTTCCGTCTCCGGACGCGGCACCAGCACGTTCTTGTCCACCTTGAAGATGTGACCGCAGAACTCGGTCTTGCCCACGACATACTGGATGGGCTCGCCGGCCTGAAGCCGGACCATGGCCTCGGCCAGGGGCTGGACCTTCTTCTTGTCGATCTGGTACTGCGGCTCGATGATGTGGGTATAGTTCTTCGTGCCCAGGATCTCGCCGCAGAGCTGGAGCACGACCGCCTTCGCCTCCGCCGTGGGGTACAGGCTCTCCAGCGAGGCGACACCGTCTTTCAGAAATTCGGAAAGGAGCATAGACTTAGGCGTTTTCGATGATCTGGGTGAGGAAGTCGGTGATGCTCAACCCCGCGGCGCGGACCATCTTCGGCACCAGCGACGCGTTGGTCATGCCGGGGATGATGTTGACCTCCAGGAAATAGATGCCGTCCGACGCGCTCAGGAAATCCATGCGGACCAGACCTTTGCAGCCGAGATGGCGGTAGAGACGGCGGGAGATGTCCTGAATCTGCAGCGTCAGACTTTCGGAGACCTCGGCCGGACAGACTTCCCGGCTGAGTCCGTTGTACTTGGCGTCATAGTCAAACCAGCCCGTCTCGGAGATGATTTCGATGATGGGGAGCGCCCGGACGCCCGTCCCGTCGTTGTAGACGGCGCAGGTGAGTTCGTGCTCGGAGGCGATGCCTTTTTCCACCAGTACCGTTTCACCTTCCTTGAACGCATACTTGATGGCCGAGGGAAGGTCCTCCGCCCGGGTCACCTTGGTGATTCCGAAACTGGAGCCTCCGCTGGTGGGCTTCACGAAGAGCGGCAGGCCCAGCTTCTCCACCGTTTTTGCGGAGAAGGCATCCACGTCCTCTCCCATCCGGATGAAAGCGTCCGGGGCCAGCTTCACGTAGTCCAGTCCGCGCAGATAGTTCTTGCAGGAGTATTTGTCAAAGGCCACGGTGGTGACGAAGGCGCTGCAGGAGGAGTGCGGAATGCCCAGCATCTCGAAGTAGCCCTGCAGCAGGCCGGTCTCGCCCGGAGCGCCGTGTTGCATGATGTAGACGAAATCGAACTTGATCTTCTCGCCCAGCACGCGGACGGAAAAGTCGGTCTTGTCCACCTGGGGCTGCGCCCCCTCGGGGAACGGAGTCCGCATCGAATTGGCTTTCCGCATCGCCACGAGCTTCCAGTCGCCGAAGCGGGCGAAGATTTCGTAGACGTCGTATTTGAATTCGTCAATCCGGGAGGCGGTGAACTCGCCGCTCCGGCAAGCCACCTCCCATTCGGAAGAATCACTGCCGTAGATGACGGCGATGGATTGATATCGGGACATAGGTCGTAAACAGATTATTCAAAGTAGAAATCCTCCAGGTCGGACTTGGCCGACGACCCCGCGCCGGCGCCGTCGCAGAACGAGGCGTTCGTTCCGGCCGGGAAAGCGTCGTTGGAGGAGATGCCGAGCGTGCCGTCCGCCAGGACCTTCTTCATCCAGATGCCCCAGATCGGGAGGGCCATGTTGGCGCCCTGGCCGAGCGCCGTGGAGCTGAAGTGGACGTATCGGTCTTCGGCGCCCACCCAGACACCCGCCGTGATGGTGGGCGTGTATCCGATGAACCAGCCGTCGGAATTGTCGTTGGTCGTTCCGGTTTTGCCGGCGATGGCGCCGCTCAGTCCGTAGCGGAAGCGCAGGCGGGAGCCCGTGCCGCCGTCCACGACACCCCGCATCATCTGGATCATCGCATAGGCGGCGTCCTGGGTGACGGCTTCGTGCCGGCGGTCGGAGAACTGGCCCAGCACGTTGCCGTCGCTGTCCTCGATCCGGGTCACGAAGAGCGGATAGGTGTATTCGCCTTCCGAAGGGAAGGTGTTGTAGGCGGTCACCATGTCATAGACGGAGAGGTCCGCCGAGCCGACGCACAGGGAGACGACCGGGTCGATGCGGCCGCCGATGCCCATCTTGTGCATCATCGCCACCATCGCCTCCGGCCCCAGCTGCTTCATCAGATAGGCGGCCACGGAGTTGGAGCTTTGCGCGAGGCCCCAGCGCAGATCGACCATCGTGCCGCTGACGTGCGGGTCCTGCGGCGTCCAGGTCTTGTTGCCGACCACGAGCACCTGCGGGGAATTGAGCACCTTGTCGCAGGGGGTCATGCCGGATTCCATCGCCAGGGTATAGAGGAAAGGCTTGATGGTGGAGCCCACCTGCCGTTTGCCCTGCCGGACGTTGTCATACTTGAAATAGCGGTAGTCGGGGCCGCCCACATAGGCGCGGACATGGCCCGTACGCGGTTCGATGGCCATGAAGGCCGCCCGGAAGAAGGACTTGTAATAGCGGATGGAGTCGTCCGGGGTCATCACCGTGTCGCGGTAGCCCGGGGCATCCCAGGTGAACAGGCGCATCGGCACTTTCTCGGTGAAGCTCTTCGCAATTTCGGCGTCGGAGCGGCCCGAGGCCTTCATCATCCGCGTGCGGTCGCTCCAGCGGCGCGCCTGGTCCATCGCGATGTCCATCACCTTCTGGTCGGTGCCGTTCGAGAACGGCGGATTCTTGCGGGTGCGGACCTCCTTCCAGAAGGCTTTCTGGAGGTTCTGGCTCAGATGCTCGACAATCGCCTCCTCGGCATAGCGCTGCATCTTGTAGTTGATGGTGGTGTAGATGCGGAGGCCGTCCTTGTCCAGGTCATAGGGCGTGCCGTCGTTCTTGAGATTCTTGTTCAGCCAGCCGTAAATGGGGTCGTCGGCCCACTGGAGGGAGTCCACCCGGAAATCCTCCACGGTGGGGTAATCCCTGCGCCTGGGGCGCTCGGCGCTCATCGTGCGGCGGAGCATGTCCCGGAAATAAGGGCCCACACCGGTGGTGCGGTCCACCCCGCGGGAATGCAGCTCGATGGGCAGGTTCCGGAGGGAGTCGCGTTCGGCCCGGGTGAGATAGCCCTGGTCCTCCATGCGGCCGAGCACCAGGTTGCGGCGCTCGAGGGCCTTGTCGGGATTGATGGCCGGGTTGTAGCGCGTCGGCTTGTTGACCATGCCCACCAGGACGGCGCTCTCCTCCACCTTCAGGTCGATGGGGTTCTTGCCGAAGAACTGCAGGGAGGCCGACTGGATGCCGTAGGAGTTGGAGCCGAAGAAGACCGCGTTCAGGTACATGTCCACGATCTCCTCCTTGGTGTAGTTGCGTTCGAGCTTGACCGCGGTGATCCATTCCCGGAGCTTGATCCAGATCATGTCCAGCTTGGAGGCGTGCTCCTTTCGGGGGTACAGCGTCTTCGCAAGCTGCTGCGTGATGGTGGAACCGCCGCCCTGGCTGGTGTCGCGGGACAGGAGGGTTTTGAAAAGCACGCGGAAAAGGCTCGGGATGTCGATGCCGGAGTGGGAGTAGAAACGGGAGTCCTCCGTGGCGACGGTCGCGTGCACGAGGTGCAGCGGCAGCTCGTCATAGCCTACGAAGGTGCGGTTCTCGATATGGTAGGTGGTCAGGATCTCGCCTTCCTCGGCGATGACCTGGGTGGCCAGCTTGCTGTCGGGATGTTCCAGTTCCTCGATGGTCGGGATTTCGGCGAAAGCCCAGACGATGCCGAGCAGGACCATCACCCCGACGATCGGGGTGATCAGGAGGATCCAGAACCAGCGGGTTATCTTCTTGCGTGCGGTGTCAGTCATTCCAATTTTTTTTAGTGCGTCACAAGACCATAGGTCTTGCTCAGATACTGAATTACAAAAGTAATCAGAAAATTTGGAAAATTGAGAGAAATCTCGCTTACTTTGCAGAAGAAATAGGTAAAAGCAGAAGATTATGGAGGGAAAAAACTTAGTGATCGTGGAGTCTCCCGGAAAGGTGAACACCATCCAGAAGTTCTTGGGAAAAGATTATCTCGTCAAGGCCAGCATCGGCCACATCCGGGACCTGCAGGAAAAGAAACTGAGCGTGGACGTGGCACATGGCTTCCAGCCCGAATACGTCGTCCCGGCCGACAAGAAGAAGGTCGTAACGGAACTGAAGAAACTCTCGGACGCCGCCACTACCGTGTGGCTCGCATCCGATGAGGACCGCGAAGGAGAGGCCATCTCCTGGCATCTGTCCGAAACCCTGGGCCTGGACCCCGCGAAAACCCGCCGCATCGTCTTCCATGAAATCACGAAGAGTGCGATCCTGGAAGCCATCGAGCATCCCCGCGACATCGACCGGAACCTGGTGGACGCCCAGCAGGCCCGGCGCGTGCTGGACCGCCTCGTCGGCTTCGAACTGTCCCCCATCCTGTGGCGCAAGATCCAGCCCAAGCTTTCCGCCGGCCGGGTACAGAGCGTCGCCCTGCGCCTGGTCGTGGACCGCGAGAAGGAAATCATGGCCTTCCGCAGCGAACCATATTATAAGGTAGAGGCCGTCTTCCGCCCGGAAGGCGCTCCCGCGTCCGTCAAGGTCAAGGCGACCCTGGACACCCGGTTCGATTGCGAGGCTGATGCCCGGAAGTTCCTGGAGGACAGCATCGGAGCTTCCTACCAGATTGACGGCATCGAGAAGAAGGAAGGTGTCCGCGTCCCGGCAGCTCCCTTCACGACCTCCACGCTTCAGCAGGAGGCGTCCCGGAAACTTCACTTCCCGGTCTCGACGACGATGCGCCTCGCCCAGTCCCTTTACGAAAGGGGTCTGATCACCTATATGCGCACAGACTCGACGAACCTTTCTTCCCTCGCGCTGGGCGCCGCGAAGAAATACATTGTGGAGAACTTCGGCGAGGACTATTCCCATACGCGCCAGTACCGGACCAAGGCCAAGGGTGCCCAGGAGGCCCACGAAGCCATCCGTCCCACCTACATCGCGAACACGGCCATCGAAGGGTCCGCCCAGGAAAAGAAACTCTACGAGCTCATCTGGAAGCGCACGGTCGCCTCGCAGATGAGCGAGTCCCGGGTGATGAACACCTCCATCCGGATCGCTTCCGACAAGCGGTCCGAGCACTATGCCGTCCAGGCCGCCGAGATGCTGTTTGACGGTTTCATGAAGGTCTATCTGGAAGGCCGCGACGACGAAGAGCCCGAAGAGGGCGATGTCGTCCTGCCCGTCCTCCACGAAGGGGACCGGATGCTGGAGAAGGGCGTCACCGCCCAGTGCAAGTATACCGCCGCCCCGCCCCGCTACTCCGAAGCCACCCTGGTCAAGAAACTGGAAGAGCTGGAAATCGGCCGCCCGTCCACCTATGCGACCATCATCAGCACCCTCACCACCGCCCGGGGCTATGTTGCGAAGGGCGACAAGGATGGGGTCAAGATGCCCGTGAAGGACCTGTCCCTCAAGGACGGAGCCGTCCACGAGAAGGCCCGGACCGAACTCGTGGGCGCGGAACGCGGCAAGCTGCTCCCCCAGGAGATCGGCCTGATTGTCGCCGACTACCTGGTGAAGAACTTCGAAGGGATCATGGACTACGATTTCACCGCTACGGTGGAAAAGGACTTCGATGAGATTGCGGAAGGGAAACAGGCCTGGAACGCCACCATCG
>JAEEGJ010011545.1_pt1 | contig 22370 bp, 9 predicted proteins | sample 8958761 | NCBI WGS metagenome assembly JAEEGJ01 (sample SAMN16246546, study PRJNA631951) | gut metagenome | biome: gut microbiome; feature: rumen; material: RS-attached | host: Bos | place: Iran: Karaj | collected 2018-10 | reverse complement strand
CAGTCGGCACCAGAATATGTGCTATACTTACCAGGAGGCGTAAGCTTGAGCGGAATCTCATACTCGTAGTAATTGCTCTTGTAGTCAGAACCAAGTCGGATGAAGAGAGCCAGCTGATCATCCTGCAGGTTGGATACATTAGGTTCAAGAGCATTGGCATGTACGAACATCTGCAGGTTATTGTACTGACGCATATCCAGCGTCATATTCTTATACACAGCCTTAGCATCGCCAGAACTCATACCTGTAAGCATAAAGTTCATTGCCGACTCATTGCTCTCTGTGAGCTGTGGCTGCGACGGATCAACGACACGAGTGATACCAGGAGGAAGCACATAATTGACAGGTGTCTTTTCTCCATTCTCCTCAATATTCACATCGCTGACCGACATCTGGGCTGTATTTGCAGAGTTTGTGTTAAGGTTCTGCTCATAGACACGCCATTCGCCACGAACAAGGTCGAGGTTAGCGAAACGCAATATAACAGGTTTCTCGAAGTTGGTCATGAACATACGCATGAAGCGGATGCTGGTGAAATCGTTGATAGAACCTATCTTCTCCCTGTCTGGAGACTTGATAGGAATACGGAACTGATACCAGTCAACTACCGATCTCTGACCATTCTTCAAGGTACGTGTGGCACTACGTTTGTCAACGATATAATTAGAACCGACTACGAAATCTTCAGGACGGATGCTGACCCTATACTGATAATATTTCTCGTATTCGTTCAGGGTATAGTCCTGATTTATATCCTCTACATCAGGGGTTGTCTTATATGAAGAATCAAAGTTGCTGTTACTCTCAGGAGAGTTACCCTGAGGATTGTTGATATACTTGTATCTCTCAAGGATAGATGCCTTACGCTGATCAAGCTCAGCCCCACGGAAATAGCGATAGTTATCACCGGCAGGGTCGGCATTGATAGAGTCAAGGGCAGGGCTTGACACGTTAGCATTAACGTATGTAAGGAAGTCCCGATAATGACTTCTCTCTTCCTCATCTGTAAGTCCGTTCAAACCCACATCCTGCTTGTCGCGTGAACCTCCTGTAGTGGCAAAAGCGTATGTCACCGTATTCTGCGTAGGTATCTTACCCCACTGGGTCCAGGTAAATGACTGACTACCATCCACAGGCATACCACTCTCATAGAACTTTTTTCCATCACGAAGCACATCCTCAGATATATCTCCAAGATTGAAATAGAGGTCACCGCCATGTTGTGATGCCGTTCCATCCTCACGGGTATAGATGAATGGGTCAAGCATCCAGAACTCGATATACTCGATATTGGAAGCCTCGAAATCACTATTGTCAAGCTTACGCATCATACCTCCCCACGCATTACGAGGCTGGGTAAGATGACCAGTCTGGTCAAGACTCGTGGTAAAGTTATAAGGTCCTCTTTCCTCTGGATAATATGCAAGATTGAGTATTGAAAGGGTACTTGACACACCGGAATATGCACTCTGGTCACGGTTCGGGAACACCTCCTTGGTATAGACCTCACGAACATAGTGATTAGACAACTGCTCTACGTCGCTCTTGATATGGCTCGGTGTAAGTGTAGAACCGTTTCTTGTAAACAGAGGGTCAATTGTGTACCATGCAAGACGTGCTCTGTTATAGCCACTTGTAAGGCCAGACTTGTCTTGCGACTCCTTGAACATTGATGGTACGCTTGATAGCATCCACGATGTAGGTGTACTTACGTCATTTTTTGACTTTGTTGACTCAAAGTCATCAATATACGAAGCGTTGTCCTGTGTACCACCAGCCTGACCTGCAATAAGTTGAGCAAACTCACCACTAAGTTGGATATTTGAAGGCTGAGTGACATGCAGGAACGGTATCTTGTTGAGCATACTGGTCAGCCATTGGCTCTCTTTTTTCCAGCTGAGATTCACACCCCATATCGTATTGTTCAGAGGCTCTGCACCCATCTGTACCTTTGTCGTAAGGCTTTGCTCAGAAAGATGCTGTATCGTACCGCTCATCTGGAAGTCTTTCGTAAAGTCATATTCCCAGTTGAGTCCGAACATAGTCTTTCGTTGCTGACCATAGTCGGTATTACTCTCAAGCGAAACATTTATGGCTGTACCTGCATCTATGATACTCTGATTGAGAATCGTAACCTCACCTGCCGAATAGTCAACAGAATAGTCACTACCCTCCACCAGTTCCTGACCAGCAGCAGTAACTTTAACAGATCCCTGAGGCACATTATACGCGCCCAACGAAATCACATTGGCAGCACTTCCCTTGAACTGACCTTGAAGTATATACTTATCCTTCTCGGCTATCTGCTTTGCCACAGTCTTCGTAGAATCGTACAACTCTCTATAGACATACTTACTTGCCTGTATTGAATCAAGACCATTCTGCTTAAGATACTCAAAGAGGCTTTTTCCGAAAGGCTCTACCTTCGGAAGGAACACACGACCATTACTTACTGTATATCCTTCAACGAAATCAAAGTAACCGTTAGAATTCGGCTTATTGTTGTTATCTATACGGTCTGCACCAATAACACGGAGCAATGGTGTATTTTTAACTTTTGCATCTGGCAGATAGTTGAGATAGACACCTGCAGTATCACTCTGGTACTTGATATCAAGTCTGAATTTCTGCTTCTCGACATTTGATGCGAGATAATACACGTTCTTCATCATCAACGGCCAGTTTCCCTGTTGAGGATTGTTCGATGTATTCTTCAACGACTTCACAAAGAGCGCCTTTTCTACATCATCATTTCTCTGAGAAGCCAGTTCTCCCACACGATAGACCTGACCGTTGTATGTATATTCAAAAGCTACGGCAAGTACCTGATCCGTCTGAAGTGTTGACTTCAGGGAAACATAACCGAGTGCCGTATTAACAGTATATTCCGAAGGAGAGAGCTTGCGAGCCTTTTCAAGTTTCTCGTAGTCAACACCACCAACAAAACCAGGGATACCGTCAAGCACAGTTGCAGTCTGGTCGATACTTCGGGCATCGCCATATCTTGTGACCATTTCATTATACTCGTTGTTGGCACCATTGTCAGGCACAGCAAGTTCATCACTTCCACCCCACATAGAATTTTTCGGTTTTCCCTCACCAAGGTCAGTAAGCGCGATGATGTTACGGGTATCCGTTGTCTGACCAGTCTTATTTGTCACCCAAATCTCCACATTGGTGATATTAACTCCAGAGGAAATGCTCGGCAAAGTACTGAGCGCCTGGTCATACATTCCACGGAAATATTGCGAGAGGAAGAAGTGACGGTTCTCATCATAGTTGGCTGCATCTATCTCAAAAGGCGTAAACTGTGCCCCACCCTTAGTGCTCACGCTCTTTGAGTTTGACTTCTTCTGAGATACTACAGTCTGGAGTTTGAGCTTACCAAACTGCATGTCGGTTCTTATACCGAAGAGTGAAGTAGCTCCTGTAACGAGAGACGAATTAGTCGGGAAACTCACGTTTCCTGCCTCTACAAGTTTTATAATCTCATCCTCCTTACCCTCATACTTCAGTTTCATGTTCTGAGCATCAAAATCGAAGGTAGCGTCGGTATTGTAGTTAAGGTTCATGTTTACCTTGTCTCCTACCTTACCGGTCACGTTGAGATTTATCTTCTCGTCAAAATCTATGGATGTAGTGTTTCTGTTTCGTATAGGTAATGACGGATTGTCTATTGACTTGACGGTAGCACCAAACTTGAGTTCGGCTGTTCCCTGCGTCTTGATTCGTACTCCACCAGGACCGAATATCTTCTCAGCAGGTCCCAACTCAAAGTGCATATCCGTGAAACTGAACTTATCCTTGCCCTTGGTCTGATAAATCTCATCATTCTTTGAGCGGAAATATTCAGCCAGCTTCTGTTTCTCCACCCACTTCTGATATTCCTGCAACGACATCATCACAGGAGCTGCAACCCATGTGTTACCCATCTTCGAGCCTATCACATAGCGGTCAAGGGTATCGTTATATACGACTTCCTGCTTCAGGTTCTCTGGACGGTCGAGGTCTGCTGCTCCTTGTCCAAGGTCGTCGTATGTTATAGGCATAGTACGCTGAATCTTCCAGCGAGGATGCAGAAGACTGTCAGGAATAGTATCCTCCTGAATTGTAATCTGCCTCCTTATCTCGGTTTTACGTACCTTCGGCTTCAAGGTATCGCCATCTTCCTGAACGGCTCTTCCACCTTGCCTTGCAGTTCTGTCATCTTGAAAAGACACAGCTCCCCATATCATCGTCGGCATGACGATGAGCAGAATCCCTAACCAAGCCTTCTGAATCAAGCGAAGGAGATTAGCAAATGTTTTCTTATGAGGATATGCCATTCGAGAATTATACTATCTACTCCCTCCCCTCTACGGGGAGGGCTGGGGAGGGGTCTTTTTACTTTATCAACTTCAACGCCTGCTTTATCACCTGCTCAACAGGCAACTCTGGATGAGCCTTGAGGATATCAACTACCACCTTCTGACTTGGAGCTGGCGCGAAACCAAGCATAGTAAGAGCACCGACAGCCTCATCGCGAACCTCATTCTGCTCTGCAGAGAGAACAGGCATACCGGCAGCCGCAGCACTTGACTGCAAATCGGCAATAAGTCCGCTTGCAGCCATCTTATCACGAAGATCCACGATTATGCGCTGAGCAGTACGGAGTCCTATACCCTTGACCGACTTCAGCATCTTCTCATTACCAGAGGAGATGACATTAACCAATTCGGTAGGAGTAGTGGCAGAAAGAATCATACGTGCAGTATTGCTGCCCACCCCACTAACGGTTATCAGCATACGATACAGCTCTCTCTCCTGCTTGTTCACAAAACCATAGAGGGTATATGAATCGTCACGTCCACCAGTCATTATTGCCTCGTGGATGTAAAGCTTCACTTCCTTCTTTGTCTGAATTGCCGTATAGGTATTTAGCGAGATGTTAATACCATACCCCACACCTGCAGCCTCTACAACTGCCTGCGTTGGAGTCACCTCCGTCAGTTCGCCTTTAATGTATTCTATCATGTTCTTATGCTATCGTACTATTTTATTATTATAAATAATAACGTGCGCGTACATACAATTATTGCATAAGTAACAAAAATGAGCATTAATTATTTTAGGTTTTCAGGTCGAAAGACAAAAGGCAAAAGACATTAGCCTTTAGACTTTAGACATTTATAGACACATAAAAAAACGGAGCATTCATTTCTGATGCTTCGTTAATATTATCTTTTAGAATATTTTACCTTACGGAAACAGTGTAGCGTTTACCCTGTACTTTTTAAATTTAACCTGTAATAACAATCTTTTTTCCTATAAAAGCTCTTACCTTATGAGCATATCATTATTAACAATTAAATTTTTATCTTTTTACCTAATCAAGCTTTTTACCAAAACAGATTGGAACTTTTTCGTTTAGCCAAATGAACAAAGTCTAACTCGTTTGAACTTTGTCATGGCAGAAAAAATGTCGGATGAAATCCAACTTTGCTTAATGTTATCCGTTATTTGAATATAATCTTTTACCGTTATAGAAAGCCATTACTTTCTTAAGACGGTGCAAAATTACGAATTGTTTGCGAACACACCAAATTTTTTTCAAAAAAAATGATGCCTACAAGTGTATTTTTGACAAAAAACAACAAATTGAGCAAATTTTTATGCGCATTTTTACATTTTTTTGCAAATTTTCTTCCAAATGCCAAACATCTTGCCAATCAGAAAACGGTCTTTTTACTATCGTTTGCACGAACCTTCCCGTTTGTAAATATACGCAATATTTCCTTATAAGTTAAGAACAAAGCAAGTTCGCTATGACTCCGTAATAAAAAGGAACCAAACTCGATGAAACTCCCATTTTTTACGGGAAATAGCGGACCTTCATCGAGTTTGGTTCGGAGGAAGAGCGAAGGAAAAGCGAAGGAGAATCGGAATCACAGCGGATTTCCGATTCTCCTTACTCTTCATTCAAACTTATAGACCGTTAACCTCTTTCAGGTTTGCAATTGCCTTTTTGAGGTCAGACATTGTAATACGTCCGTATGGGTCGAACTTCTGCTGGCTCTTTTCAGAACCACCCTTGCCTTCAATAATATGCCAGGTAGCGCACCAGCAAATAGCCTCCCAGTGGTCAGAGTCGATGTCGTAATAGTCAAGATACTCGTCACTACGTCCGAAGTCGATTTCGCGCTTCAGGTTGAATGCCTCTGCGTATCTCATAAGCATAAACGTGAGGTCCTGACGGGTAATCCACTTGTTTGGAGCGAAATAGTCGCCTAAGAACTCTGGGAAGCCCATTGTCATAGCCCTCAACTCACCCCAGACGATAGCTGACTCGTATTTTGTGCCTGCTACGTCCTTGAAACTTGACTTATACTTTGAAACGTTTGGCTTACCAGCCATTTCGTAGAGGTAATTAAGCACATATCCACGTGTAAGGCAGTCGCTTTCCTTAACGCCAGGATCAAGTGGAGAATATTTTTCCTTAGCAGCAGGTGTACCGTTTGAAACGTCGTTTATCTTCACACCAATGTTAACCCAAAGGTAAAGCTTGTTATCATCACCTGTAGATACTTCACCACCAAGATTTATATACCATTCCTCGTCAACCTTTGTCTCACGCACATAAGTACCCTCGTGATACACCTTTATAAGATATGGGTTGCTGCTGAGATCCAAAGATGTGAACTTATTATAAGCAGCCCACAAGAAGCGGAGCTGTGGGTTCTTTGACAGATTCAATGAGGTGAGAGCGTTATTCTGACACTGGAGTATTACAAGCTTAGGATTCTTTGACAGATCCAATGATGTGATTGAGTTATAACTACAAATCAGCTTGTAAAGCTCTGGGTGATGGGTAACATCCAATTTCTTAATACCGGTCTTTGCACAGTTGTAAGTCTGCAAGCCCTTCATGTTGTTGATATTAACATTACCGAGCTGTTCGTTGTCCCAAATATCGAGACGCTTCATCAATGGGTTATGTGAAAGGTCCAAAGATGTGAACTTATTGCGGAAAGCATCCAAGTGCTGGAGCTTTGGATTCTTACTCAGATCAAGTTTCTTGAGTCCGCAAGAACCACACATAAGGTGCTCCAATTCTGGGTTATGGGTAACGTCCAATTCCTTAAGCGGAGTGGTATTACACTCAATATATGCCATCTTTGGGTTGTTCTTTACGTTGAGTGTCGCAAGGTTTGGACAGTCGTGACAATATACCCAGACAAGATCAACCAAACCGGTAAAGTCGAGTTTGGAGAACTTGTTTCCTGAACACCAGATACCTGTGAGCAACTTATTATGGCTGAGGTCCCAATCAGCAATCTCGTTGTCCATACAATAAATGCCTCGGAGCTCCTTCAGATACTCAATACCCTTGAGCGATTTGATGCCCATATTCTGGCAATAGATGTTGCGGATGTATAGAATCTCCTGCTTATCCAAAGTGCCGTCGCCGTTTTTATCGTAGTCACGGCTGGAAATCAACGCTCTGAACTTTGGGTCAGGGAATGTGGTAGCGTTGATTTTAACCGCCACAATCTCTTCTCCTACAGCATCAGGATAATTGGTTGAAGGCGTGTCAGAAGGTGGAGTTGATGGTGGTGTTGTAGTTCCCGTAGAACCATTCCCCTCTTCAGTTCCCCCTCCATTTCCATTCTCATTTCCAGTTCCAGTTCCATTTCCGTCTTCAGTTCCCCCTTGATTACCGTTCTCATCAGGTGACGATGATGTGCCTTCTGAAGCTTCTGAACCCTCAGATGCTTCTTCAGTTTTCTCTTTGGAGATGAGTTCGTCGTCTTCCTCGTCTTTGCCGCAGGCTACAACTAATGAGCCAACGAGCAATAGTGCAACGCACTTGAGCAGATACTTTTTCATTGTTGTTAATAAATATTAGTTATCGTGAATATGTATGTATGTCAAGTTATAATTGCCTGTAAATTTGCAATTAGCGAATTTCTAGAATCTTTTAATAGCAGAACAAACAAACAACACACAAAAAGCTTCATGTTAAGCGGGAGCAAAATTACTGAAATTTTCTGTATTTTGGACGATTTTTACAATTTTTATGACGTTTTGACAACAAAATTAGCACTAAAGCGCATAAAAAAGCACAGATAACACACAAAATATTTTGTTATTTTGAAATAAAGTATTAATTTTGCAGCGGTTAATTTATTAAGGTTTAAGGTTAAAAGGTTTAAGGTCAGCATAGCCCAAAGCATTCGTCTTGTACTCCTTATTACTCCTTGTACTCCTTGAACTACTAACAAGTAAAGTGTAAAACTGAAAAGACATGAGAAAGTATGTTATAATGTTCTTTTTGATTTGTGCAAATGCTGTGTTCGCACAAGTCGTCCCAGATAGTGTTGATCTGAGAACCAATTCCTATTGTGCTGAATTCGAGAACAATGCTCCTGCAAGAAACAAATATGAGATTGCGAAGAAGTGGTTTTCCACCAACTTACAGAATTTCAGGGACATCATCGTTAGCGAAGATGCTCGTCGCTGTAAGATTGTTCTCAAGCCTCTGGTACTCTACAAGGCCGACAGCTATTCAAGATGCTATCTCGCCACATTACTGACCTTTGAATGTGACAACAAGCATTTCTCTCTGAAGTTCGACAACGTTAAGAAGAGAGCGGCATTCAGTACGATGGCAAACATCGAGAGTGCCGATAGCGTATATCTGCAGAGCAAACTGACAACTGATATTGAAATCGGCAAGTATCGCAGATACAAGGAGCTGAAGGCAAAGAATGCGCCAACAGCTGAGGAACTGAAAGAAATAAGGGCTTGTGCCTTCTTCGACAACTATACCGAGGATGCTCTCCGTAGGGAGAACATGGTTTACTACCATGAGTTGCAGAATATAGTAGCCGAAATAGTAAACAAGCTGAAGCTGACTTTAGAGGAATAACATCTAAATACAAGATAATCGACCGAAAAAACGGAGGAAGAGTCTCGCTCTTCTTCCGTTTTTTGCGTTAATGCACAAAAATTTATGCCGACTTTGTTATTTTTTATATAAAATATGTACGATAAAGAAAAAAAAATATTATCTTTGCCCTCACAAAACCGAAAACGCACACCAGTTTAAGACTGACACACTCTTTTTTGATGAGTGCTAAGATACATTGCCCAGACTTAGACAATACATAATTATTATATATAATAACTTAAAAAATTAACTATGAGAAAAATTTACGCTTTTCTTGCGTTATGCCTCATCTTTATAGGTGCGACATCCGCAATGGCCGCTGACGGAAGTACTTTCAAGGACTTCTCGATTGACCTTACGACGGCAGAGCCGGTTATTCCGGACAACGTAACTCAAGTTTCCTACCCACAGGAGAATTATAAAGCAACGCCAAACAGCGGCGACCTACGACATGGTTGGAGCTGGTTTGCTGCTAAGTTTGCAGTTGACGGTCCTGTAAAGATTACCCTTGGAGGATGTCAGTACATCAGCGACGGCTATGAGGGCTATGTAACTGATGACAAAGGCACAAAGCTCGGTGACATCAAGAACAAGACCGAAAAATGTTACCACGATGGCGGTAATGTAGCTACATTCGAATACAAGGGTGAAGCTACAACTCTTATCGTTTATTGTGGACATTATTGCCCATTACTAAAAGTTGAGAAGATTGAGGTTCTTCCTGACAACGTCAAGGAAAAGGCTATCTATTCAACCAAGTTCCAGGATTGGACAGCTTCACAGGCTAAGGACAATCCTTCTATCAAGGTGAACACTACTGACGGTCAGGAGATTACATTCAGTCTCTATGGCACACATGTGGTTCCTGATGGCCCAACATCTGACGATGTAGCAAAGAAGCTCACATCTGAATGTATTACTACAGGCTATCTTCAGGCTGAGAAAAAGGACAAGATTGAAAATGCAACAAGTGGTGCTACAATCACGACTTCAGCATTCGACAACATCACAAGCCTGACATTCGTTCATGCAGCTACAGGCAGCAACCGTGGCTGGGGCTTGAAGGTAAAGGGTGACGGTGACGACGACTGGGTTGTACTGTCAAATGCCGTTGCTAACCCTGCTACTGGTCAGGAGGTAACAGTCAACGTGAACCGCACTAACGTTCAGTTGCAGTTCTTCAACATAGCAGATAATCAGTATGCTTTCTTGACTTCTCTCGTCATCAACGGCAAGGTAGAAGTTGAAGAACGTACTTTCGTAAGCTTCGTTATGGACTTCCGTAAGGTGTTAGAGTCACAGGCGCCTTTTACTCTAACACAGGACAATAAAGATCTAAAAGGCGTTAGCCTTGACGCTGGCAGTTTCCACGATGCCCAGCATGGTTTCGAAAAAGTAGAGTTGACCGTACAAGTTGACGGTCCTGTTCATTTCACCATCGGTAGTTGCAAATACACCGACAAAGCAACTGTAAGTATTGATGGTGGTGCTCCTATTGACATAGAGACCCTTAGCGAAAAATGCGACGACGAATTTGGCCAGTACAACTATTTTGCAGAATATACATATAATGAGGAACAGCCTGCAACTTTGAAGTTCAATCTCGGCAAATACTGCCCATTCTTCAAGGCTGAGACTTGCGACTATACCCCTACAGTAACAGTTGCTTACTACAACACAGACGGTAAGCTTATCGGCGAAGATGCTGTTACCGAAGGTTCCGAACTCAAGTACAAGTATTATGCAGGTGATGCAACAATCCCTTCAGGTCATGCATTCCGCGGATGGTTCAGCAGTAAGGCTGCTACAGCAGAGAAAGTTCCAGAGGGAACTATTATATCTGCTGATACCAAGCTCTACGCTAAGACTTCTGTCGTAGAGAGGGCTATGGTAGGTACTCACTTCAACTACGATTTGACTCAGAAGAACTGGTACCAGGAAGATCATGAGCTTATCGACATCGAGAATGGCCAGTACCACAACGAGCACGGTTGGATCATGTCTCCAAACGGAACTATCCAACTTCAGGTTGCAGGTAAGTGCTATGTAACCCTTAAGAACTGCCAATGGTCTTCTAAACAGACCGTCTCAGTTAAGATTGCAGGAGTCAAGGAGATTGCAACATTCGATCTTCCTGTTTCTACCGACGGCGAGACAACAACAATCAAGTATGACGGTTCTGAAACAACCCTCACATTCACATTCCCAGTTGGTAGCGCATACATCCACGGAATTGAGGTCTATAATGTTGAGGACTTCCTCGCTTACGATGAGAATACTCACTATTACGAGATTGCACCTAATGATGCTGCTGGTCTTTTACTTGCTCTTAATGCAGTAAAGGATGGTGATAAGATCTTCCTCCCTAATGGCACATACGATTTGGGCGAGACTGTTCTTTCTACAATCTCTGCAAACAACGTATCTCTTATCGGTGAGTCTATGGATAAGACTATCATCCGCAACGCTCCTGATAAGTCAAAGGAGAGCATTAACGCTACAGCAACTCTGCTGAACACATCAAAGAACCTCTACATTCAGGATCTTACTATCCAGAATGCTCTTGACTACTATGCTATTGGTGGTACTGGTCGTGCAGTTTGTCTACAGGATAAGGGTGAGAACACAATCTGCAAGAATGTGAAGATGCTCTCTTATCAGGACACATACTACTCAAACAACACAGGTAAGTATTACTGGGAGGATTCTGAGATCCACGGATGTGTTGACTACCTCTGTGGTGATGGTGATATCATCTACAACCGTTGTAACTTCGTGAACGAGTCTCGTTCAAAGGACAAGAAGAGCGGTTCTGACATCCTTTGTGCTCCAAGCACATCTGACGCTTGCAAATGGGGTTATACATTCCTCGATTGCAGCATCTCAAGCTTGTGTAGCGACTTCACATTTGCTCGTGGATGGAGCAACGTGCCAAGAGCACAGTTCATCCGCACTAAGCTTCTTGACAACGCTCTCGCTTCTGAGCGCTTCTGCAAGCCAGGTATCAACGTAGTACCTGACAGATTCGGAGAGTTTGGAACCACTAACGCAGCAGGCGAGATCACAACTCCTGCAAGCAATAAGGTTACATTCACAGCTTCTAATAATAGTAAGGAACTCGAGACTGTTCTTTCTGCTGACGAGGCTGCTAAATATACAGTAGCTAACATCTTCGGCGAATGGGCTCCTGATCAGATTGCTGCTCAGGTAACTGATAAGGACAAGGGTAGCGTATTCCTCGTAAACGGTAAGATTACAACCGTCCGTCCAACTGAGGGCCAGTTCCGTATCGCTAATGAGCGTGGTGGTTTCGGTCCTACAATCGACCTCGCAGCTACCAGTCAGGCTGACGGCAAGGATGTTACAGCTCAGTACATCAAGAATGCAGACTTCTCTGACGGTCTCAACGAATGGACAGCAAGCAAATTCGCTGATCCTAAGAAGCAGGCTTTGTCTAATAATGCTATTGAGTCATATGCTGGTTGGGGTTCACTTGATGTGACAGAGTTCTCTGTTACTCAGAAGATCACTCTTCCTGCAGGTTCTTATAAGCTCGTAAACAACTCATTCTTCCGTCAGGCAGAGACCTATAACTCTGATGCTACAAAGTCTCTCGCATTCCTCAAGGCTGGCGACAAGCAGGTTGCTTTGAAGACTCTCGGAAGCGAGACAGCAATCAGCTATGCTAACTCTCAGACTGATGGTGCTGGTGTAACAACAGCTGGTATGTATGCCAACGAGGTTACATTCGAGCTCACAGGAAGCGAGGAGATCGAGATTGGTGTTGTTGGTACATTCGACGAGATGAAGTCTTGGTGTATTGTAGGTGGATTCAAGCTCTATGACCTCAATCAGGAGGCTGAGACCATCGATATGACCAAGCGCATAGCAAACCACAGCTTCGAGAACGGTTTCGAGAACTGGAATGTTGAAGGTGAGTGGCAAGAGCAGACCAACGGACAGGCTGTACAGATTGGTACTCGCTATGTAGAGAAGTGGCAGAGTGAAGGTGGTCTTCCAGCAGGTAAGGTTTCTCAGACAATCGAAGGTCTTACAAACGGCAAGTACATCGTGAAGGCTTCTGCTATTGCTACAGCTGAAGGCACACAGGTATTCGCTAACGACAAGGCCGTAGCCGCTCCAACAGAGGCTGCTATCGTCAGCATCGAGGTTGAGGTAACCGACGGTAAGCTCACAATCGGTTTCGAGCGTACAGCTGAGAATCAGGCTAACTGGACAGCAGTTGATAACTTCGAGCTCTTCTACGTTCCAGAGAAGCTGCCTACAGCTATCGAGACTGTTACTGTCGCTACAACAAAGGATGCTCCAAAGAAGTTCTTCAAGAATAACAAGGTTGTCATTCTCAAGAACGGCAAGTCATACAACGTTGCTGGTCAGGAACTGAAATAATAAGGCTTTCAAGCCTAATATAATAAACTTCAGATGAGGTGTTTCCGTTTTGGAAACACCTCATTTTATTATTATAGATTATCCGCATATACCCAAAAGCAGCCTGAACGTCGCAGAGGTCAGCAGTCGAAAGGGCGGGCTGAAAGCCCAACAACCTCATAGCCTAGGGCATCGCCCTAGGTATATGAAAGTTGGTAATTTCGCCCTGTAAGGGCAAAAGAATTAATCATATTGGAGCTTTTGCCCTTACAGGGCGTTAACCATCCCTCCGATTCCCTCAGGGTGTTGCCCTGGGCTATTAGCTTATTGCCCCTTCGGGGCGCTATCAAGTGATTGCGGATAATCATTTTCATGTCAAACAAATTGGTGATTTCCTACGGAAATTAAAAAATTCATTTGAAAGTGATGAAAAACAGCAGTATAACTACGAAAATTTCTGTTGTTTTTCTTGCAATCTCAGAAAAAATTCATTATCTTTGCAACGTGTTTTTCATGGTATTTAGATTATTAAGGTTAATATGCACCCATAGCCTGTGACAGGTCGTGGGTGTTTTCTAGAATATAAAAATAATAAGGTCAAAAGGCAAACGTCTTTTGACCTTATTATTTACCATCAATCCTTGCCAAAGTGAGTTCAATAAATACGCACCTCTGGTGCTTGTGGGCTTTCAAGAAAATTATACACGATGACCAGAAAATTTAACCCAGAAAATAAAAATTATGAGGATTCAACGATTTGTGATGGTTAGCAGCAAGCTGCTTTTTAACTGACAATAATTACCAATCTTACCAATCTTTTTCCATAAATTATTTTTTCTTTTTATCAAGAATTAGAGAATTAGAGAAATTTGAATTAATGCGAAAGAGAGAATTATTGCTACTTGCGTAGCATTTGGAATAGTCGTGATTGGCAGGAGAGTAAGCGACCTTTCTCAAATTCTCGTCAATTCAAAAAGAAAAACTTCTCTAATTCTTGATATTTTTTTATTGGTTAAAGATTGGTAAGATTGGGAACTTGCTTTGCTTGTTGAGCCTTAGCGAAAAATTATTGTCAGTTCAAGCAACGGAAGTTGCGTTATAAAATATAATTTTCTGGGTTAAATTTTCTGGCCATCGTGAAAAACTTGCGTAGCTTGATGAGCTTTAGCGAATAATTTTTGTTCCGTAAACAGCAGCTTGCTGCTAATCTATTCCGAGTTATCGACCACTCCCCCCCCTACCCTTTGTTTTAGACTTTAGCCTTTAGCCTTTTGCCTCACAAAACACAATTGTGTACGATAACAACAATAATTTCCTGTAACCGCGCACACACGAAAACGCAAAAGAAAAATGGGCGATAAGTGGTATGAAAACACTAAAAAAACAGAAAAATCAAACAATTTTGTAAAAAAGTTTGCTTTTTTCTTGGAAGTTATAATTATTTTTTGTATATTTGCCACAGAAGATTAGACGACATCGTACATTTGTTTCCAAATATATAGATCCTTATTTCTACTATAATACCAGTGTGTTATGAAACATATTATATTGACAATAGGAGTACTATTATGTACTACGTCTGCATTTTCGCAGAAGACATATTTCTGCTCACCGAATGGTAGCGCTTCTGCTGAGGGAACTATCAGCTCCCCAGTCGATTTTGCTACGGGTGTAGAGAAAATGTCACGCGCCGATACTCTGTATTGCCGCGGAGGTCAATATAACTTGAAAAACACCATCCACATCAAGAATAAGGACGGATTCAAAGATTACCATACCGTTATCATGGCTTACAAGAACGAAAAGCCTATCTTCGATTTCCGCAAACAGGAATATGGCAAGCGCGGTATCATGGTAGAGTCTGATAACGTCTATATGAAAGGTCTCACAATCCGCTATACCGGTAAGAACGGACTTTTCAACATCGGTTCCTACTGCGTTTTCGAGAATCTCGACGTTTACGGCAACGGAGATACAGGCATCCAGATGAAGAACGGTCATAGCAACCTTATCCTCAACTGCGACTCTCACGATAACTTCGACTATAAGCTAAAGGGTATTGAGGCTGCTGACTTCGGCGGTAATGCCGACGGCTTCGCAGACAAGCAGTATTATGGTGGTGGAAACACCTATCGCGGCTGTCGTGCCTGGAACAACTCTGATGACGGCTGGGACTTCTACGCCCACTCTACCGCTTATTATGGCGGAACAGTCATCGAGGATTGCATCTGCTTCGGAAATGGTCCGGAGGAATACGATGTTCGCAAGCATCCACGCTATGAGACTGACAAGGAATGGTTCGACCAGTTCAAGGGCGATGGTATTGACATCACAGACAACGACGGTCAGCCAGGTCACGTCTCTTTGAAACACTATACCAACTACGGCAACGGCAACGGCTTCAAGCTCGGAGGCAAGCGCACAGTTCACAACGTAACTGTGAAGAACTGCATATCCGTAAAGAACAGAGTCAAGGGATTCGACCAGAACAACAACCTCGGCAGCATGTGTTTGTATAACAACACCAGCTACCAGAATGGCGAGAATTACGGATTCCACAACAAAGAAGAGGGCGGTAAGCTTGCTATCCGCAACAGCATAAGCATCGACGGTCAGAGAAGAGATGTTTTGAGAACAGCTACAACCGTTCACACCAATAACACATGGGATTCAGAAGGCATAGAAGCATCTGTAGATGACTTCAAGTCTGTTGACTATCAAAGATATATTCTCTCAAAACGTCAGGCAGACGGTTCACTTCCACAAACCCCATTATTCCGTCTCACTCAGAACTCAAAGCTCAGAAATGCAGGTACATACGTCGGCACCCCATATTCCGGCGACAGACCTGACATCGGCACATTCGAGACAGGAAAGCCGACACAGAAAGACACAGAAATCTACTCTGAAAGCTTCACCGAAGCTATAAGTCTGTAAGAAGATCCCTTTATCCCCAAAGGGGTATCCATTAATTTTATAATCTAATCCGTAATAAGTATTCCTCTTGTGGGGCAGAGGAAAAAGCATTTTAGAAAGTAAAGAGAATGAATGATTGAAAAAAAGTTTTAGGTTTTGGCAAAAAAAGACGCAAGGACTCGTTCCTTGCGTCTTCCTTTTTGCTTAGTAATGAAAGTAAATTACCAGAGAAACAGTAAATTCTTAGCAGCAAGCTGCTTTTTACGGAACAAAAATTGGCGACGATGACCAGAAAATTTATTCCAGAAAATTGAAATACTAAACGCAGAGACACAGAGACGCTGAGATTTATTTTGACCACGGAATGAACAGAATAAACGAAATTTTTTCGTGTCTTTCGTGTCTTTCGTGTCTTTCGTGTTCAGAATATATAAACCACAGATATTCGGGATCTTAGGGATGTTAATCACGAGCGTAAGCGAGACACTTGCGTAGCTTGTTGAGCCTTGCGAAAAATCCCTTTTATCTGTTCAATCTGTGTTCAAGAAAAAACTTTGCGACTTCGCGTCTTAGCGTTCTAAAAAATATAATTTTCTGGAACAAATTTTCTGGTCATCGTCGCTAATTTTCTTGAAAGCCCACAAGCACCAAAGGTGCGTTTTTGTTGAAGGCATCGCTCTAGGTCCGTTGTAGCTCCGTTTCTCCTTCGCTTTTAATCCGTTTCTACTCCCATTCTTAATAGGCGAAAAATGGGACTTACATGGGAGTTACATGGGAGTTACATGGGACTTACTTGGGAGGAAGAAGGGCTTCTTAAAACGCAAAGGCGTGAAGATGCAGAGATTAATTTTTGACCACGGAACGCACGAAAGAAACGGAATTCATCAAATAATTTAATGCGGTATTAATGTGTTATTAATGCGATATTATATGTCTCACTCCGTGAGGAAACATTAATGACCACAGATTTCACGTTAATTTCGCATTAATTTTATGACTTTTAACCACAGATGTTCGGGATTGTAGGGATATTAATCACGAGCGCAAGCGACAAAATCCCTTTAATCTTTGTAATCTGTGTTCAAGAAAAAACTTTGCGTTCTAAATAATCTGAGTACAGAAGGACAGTAATGTCATGATTTTCGTTTTAATTTATGGGATAATTAGTGTTTCGACTCAAGTTTTTTTTACTTGCAACATTAATTTGACGTTAATTGAGGCAATAATTAAAAATGAATTAAAACATGATTTTTGCTTCTTTCATGTTCAAAACTGGGTTTTCTTCTTCAATTTATCGAGGAAAAATTCTTTTTTTTAGGTTTTTTATAGGCTTTGTAAGGAAAAAATATCATGTACACGATGGTACTGTACGGTGCTAATTGCTTGTATATCAAGTAGTTCGTGCACGGACGGACAGAACGAGCAGTTGGACAGTTGAATTTTTGAAAATACGAATTTCTTCATCTTCTTATTTTTCTTTATCTTTCTTATTATTATAACTATCTTATTATTAATTATTTATTATATATATGATATATATAATATAATAAAAATGATATAGAATAGAGATAGATGTATATACCAAAATGCATCTGTCCTTCTGTCCTACTGTCCTACTGTTCGCCACGCCCTTCCAAGAAAGCCTATTTCCCTACAAGGCCTTTCATGCCCTCGCGCAACTCTTCGCATGTTACGAGATCTTATGACCACGGAAGACACGAAAGAAACGGAATTCATCAAATAAATTAATGAGGTATTAATGTGTTATTAATGCGATATTTTATGTCTCACTCCGTGAGGAAACATTAATAACCACAACTTGCGTAGCTTGATGAGCCAACGCGAATAATGTCACGTTAATTTCGCATTAATTTTTAATTTAACCACAGATATTCGGGATTGTAGGGATATTAATCACGAGCGCAAGCGAACAAATCCCTTTGATCTGTGCTATCTGTGTTCGAAAAAGAAATTAACGTCATAATTAACGTTTTAATTTGTGTCATAATTAATGTTTCGCCGTAAGGCTTTTTTTCTTGCAACATTAATTGGACGTTAATTGAGACATTAATTGAAACATTAATTTTCTGGAATAAATTTTATGGTCATCGTCGCTAATTTTTGTTCCGAAACACAAGCACCGCAAGGTGCTGAAATAATCATCTTGGAGCTAGCGCTCCTTTTTTTCTCTTGGAACAAAAATTATTCAAAATTGCCCAAAAATTTGTTCCAAAAAATATTTTTATTTTTCAGAGGTGATTTTTCTGGAAAGTGTTCAAAATCTTCTCCGCGTCTTTGCGTCTTAGCGTTATGATATAACGCTGGGGCGTTTATATTGATACTCAACGAGGTGGGGTAAAAAATATTTGGGGGAGGAGATGAAATTTTCGCAAAAATATTTGGAAAAATCTAAAATTTTTGTTAACTTTGCATTCGACTAAAAGGTCATAAATAGTAAGTGTAAAACTAGAAACTTAATCTAAACGGATAAAAGTTTATGAAGAAAATTCTACCCCTCATTATCATCTTCCTTTTCTCATTCTCCGCAATTCATGCGGATGATTTTAAATGGGAACTGTCAGCTGATGGTACGTTGACCATATCAGGAACGAGTATGACTGATTATGAACCAGAAAGTACTCCTTGGTATGATAATCGACACAAAATCAAGAAAGTTGTAATTGAAGATGGTGTGACGAATATTGGAATTAATGCTTTTGACGGTTGCACGGTTCTCTCCTCAATCGAAATCCCGAATTCTGTAACGCGTATTGGATTTCAAGCTTTCAGGGAATGCGCTGCTCTCACCTCAGTCACAATCCCGAACTCTGTGACGAGTATTGAATCTGAAGTGTTCAGATCTTGCTTATCTCTCACCTCAGTCGAGATTCCGAACTCTGTAACGAGTATTGGAAGTAATGCATTCTATGGTTGCGAAGACCTAACCTCAGTCACAATTGGTAACTCTGTGACGCGTATTGAAGAATGCACTTTCTCTAATTGCTCAGCTCTCACCTCTATAACTGTTGAAAAAGGAAATACGAAATATGACAGCAGAGACAATTGTAATGCAATAATAGAGACGAATACCAATAAGCTGATTATAGGTTGCAAGAATACTGTTATCCCTAACTCCGTGACGAGTATTGGAGACTATGCTTTTTGTCATTGCCGAAGTCTCACCTCAATCGAAATTCCTAACTCTGTAAAGAGTATTGAAGATTTTGCTTTTGAAGATTGCAAAAATCTCACCTCGGTCGTAATTCCGAACTCCGTGACCAGTATTGGATTTGGTTCTTTCATGAATTGTGATAAGCTCGCATCTATAACTTTTAAGGGCAGTACACCTCCAGCGTTTGGGTATAATGTTTTTAATGGTATCAGTAAGTCTGTCCTTATATATGTTCCCGCTAATAGCATAGAGGCATATAAGAATGCTTTGGGGAACAAATATAATATCCAGGCAAATCCGAAGCAATTATCCCTGACTGGTAGTGAGTCATATACCCAAGATTCGCAGATTGATGATATAGATGTTTCCTTTACCCGAAATTTCACTAAATACTGGGAACCTCTATATATTCCATTCTCTTTGAAATACGAGGACTGGAAGGATGATTTCGAGGTGGCTCGTATAAATGGTATTCACCAGTATGACGATAATGATGATGGAGATATAGACAGGACCGTATTGGAGTTTGTAAAAATGAAGAATGACGATTCTGTTATTGAGCCTAATACTCCTTATCTCATCAAGGCAAAGACTTCAGGCAAGAAGACGATATCCGTAGAAAATACAACGGTCTATGAGGCAGATGTGAAGCAAATTGAATGTTCTACCACTACCGAAAGTTTCATCTTTACAGGTATTTACAAGATACTGTCTCCTTGGTCTATTTGGCAATTGGCAAAAGGCGGAAATTACGCTATGAATGAAGGTAGTCTAAGTAAGTTTAGTATCGAAGGTAACATTGGTCCTTATCGTTGGTACATGACGAGGGAAAACCGTAATTCTGCTTATGGCATAAATAACAATAATACGGCAAAGGAGATTTCTATCAGAGTGGTTGGTGAAGAGACTACTGGCATAGCTAACATCCAACTCACATCTCCTAACACCCAGACCTACGACCTTAACGGCAGAAAGGTGAATGAGAATAACCTCAAGCCGGGAATGTATGTCAAGAACGGAAGGAAATTTGTAATCAAATAAAAAGCCTAACCAAGCCTTCCCAAAGGGAAGGATGTTTGATTGTATAATCGCGAAAGGCATGTTAATTATTAATTGTTAATTGTTAATTGAAATTGGGTTCTCCGGCTCCCTCCCTACGGGGGAGGGCGGGGGGAGAGGCCGATTCCTAACCCAGAAACCTTTAAACCTTAAAAAAATGATAAAGAAATTACTACTTCTTTTATTCTGCCTTTTCTCATTCTCCGCAATTCATGCGGATGATGATGATTTTGCATGGAAATTGGAAGGTGGCACGTTGACCATATCTGGAACGAGAATGCCTGATTATACATCTTTCAGCGATGTTCGTTGGTATGATAATTGTTACGAAATTGATAAAGTTGTAATCACAGATGGTGTGACGAATATTGGAGCTTGGGCTTTCGGTTGTTGTGATTATGTAACCTCTGCCATAATTCCGAACTCTGTAACGAGTATTGGAGATTATGCTTTCTATGGCTGCAATTATCTTGGTTATGATACAACTATTCCAAATTCTGTGACGAGTATTGGAAATTATGCTTTTGGTGATTGCAGAAGTCTTGGTGTTTATACTATAGTTACCATTCCAAGTTCTGTGACGAGTATTGGAGAGTACGCTTTTCATCATTGCTCAGGACTCACGTCAATCACAATTCCTAACTCCCTGACGAATATTGGTAAAGGTGCTTTTTATCGTTGCACAGGCATCACCTCTATAACTGTAGAAAAAGGAAATACAAAATATGACAGCAGAGACAATTGTAATGCAATAATAGAGACTTCTTCCAACAAATTGATTCTGGGGTGCAAAAATACTGTTATTCCGAACTCAGTAACGAGTATAGGAGAGGTAGCTTTCGATGATTGCTCAGGTCTCACCTCTATAATAATCCCGAACTCTGTAACGAGTATTGGAGAACGTGCTTTTGAGGGTTGTTCTGGTCTCACCTCTGTTACTATCCCAAACTCCGTGACGAGTATTGGAGAACGTGCTTTTGAGGGTTGTTCTGGTCTCACCTCTGTCACTATCCCAAACTCCGTGACGAGTATTGGATTAGGTGCTTTTCATGGTTGCTCGGGTCTCACCTCAATCGAAATTCCTAACTCTGTGACGAGTATTGGTAATTATGCTTTCGATGATTGTTATAGTCTCACCTCTGTCGAAATTCCAAACTCTGTAACGAGTATTGGAAATTTTGCTTTCACGAGTTGCAAAGCTCTCAGCTCTATAACTTTTAAGGGAAGTACACCTCCAACGTTTGGGAAAGATGTTTTTAAGTATGTCGATAAATCCATCCTTGTATATGTTCCTGCAAATAGTGGAGAGACATATAAGAATGCATTGGCTGGCTATGGATTTTCAAATATAAAGGAATTTACATCAATATCCCTGAATGATAATAGTAGTGCATATACTCGAAATACGCAGATAGATAATGCTGATGTTTCCTATACCCGAGATTTCTCTAAGTACTGGGAGCCTCTGTATATTCCTTTCTCTTTGAAATACGAGGATTGGAAGGATGATTTCGAGATAGCATATATAAATGCTATTCACCAGTATGACACAAATGATGATGGAGATATAGACAAGACGGTATTGGAGTTTGTGAAGATTAAAAGCGGTTCTACATACCCTAATACTCCTTATATCATCAGGGCAAAGGAAAAAGGCAAGAAGACGTTATACGCAGAAAATGTAACTTTATATGAGTCAGATGTGAATCAAATTAAATGTTCTACTACTGCCCAAGAGTTCATCTTTACAGGTAATTACAAGAAAGTAAGCACAATGGATCTAATGGCTTATTATACCAATAAATACACGATGCATCTTGGTGATATCAATTATATTAGTCTCATAACTGGCGTAGGGGCATATCGTTGGTATATGGAGATAAAAGATCGTGATTCTGCTTATGG